>Ga0315282_10000145_pt1 | contig 141519 bp, 150 predicted proteins | sample YL17G07_20_MG_FD_203693 | JGI IMG/M metagenome (GOLD analysis project Ga0315282, IMG submission 203693) | Sediment microbial communities from Yellowstone Lake, YNP, Wyoming, USA - YL17G07_20 | ecosystem: Environmental > Aquatic > Freshwater > Lake > Sediment | place: USA: Wyoming | collected... | reverse complement strand
CCCCTTTTCACGGTATCGCTGGCAGATTACTTGAGTCTCATCAGTGGAATCATTATCATAGATAATGATCTCAAGCTTGCCCTTCGGGTATTCTTGACTCAGAAAATTCTCGATCTTTCTTTCGATTATGTTTCCTGACTGCCAAGCATAAGCCATGACAGTTACGCAGGGAGAGTAATTCAAAGGTCTAGATACGGCCTTGGAATTCCAGGTCAGGAGGATGAAGAAGAGCGATACCAGCAGAAGAATGAAGACAAATGCATTACCCAAAAGGCGCAGAAGCGACAAAAGACTAGAAAAGTCCAAGGTGAATGTCGTGTCTTAGGGTATGACTTTGGTTATTTATCGTTATCCGCAAAATTGCAGCGCGCGCTATTTGTCTTGATTCATTTTCTATCCTATTGGAATCGCCTTTCACTAGTGCATTCCGAAACAGTTACCCATAAATAGGTAATTACTCAAAATCTAGTAAATGGTGTCGACCATGGAGAGACTAACCAAAATCAGGCTGGGACTGCGTGACATACTGACATCAGTAGTGTTCGGCGTCACTGCAGGAGTATTGGCCTCCATACTAGAAAGAATTGATGCAATGGCCACCGGTGGAAACGCCACTCCTCTGGGATACTCTAATACTTACGCGTGGATTCTTCTTTCTGCTTATCTCTACGGCCCTCTGGGAGCATTGATCACGACAGAAGTTCAAGCCCTCATAGGCTTTTGGACTTTGGCAAATCCTCTGTCTTGGCTTTGGCCTTTCGTGAACGCCGTTTTCGCACTGCTCGCAGGCGCAACCGCAGTCGCCCTGCAGAGAATGCGACCACAGACTCCAGCAAGGACCCGCATAATCACTATGAGTGCTGTTCTGGCATTGCTCGACATTCCTGCAGTGTACTTCGTGATGGTAATTGTCTTAGGCCTGCCCATCATCGCCTACTATTTGGGATTACCAGTATACATTGGCCTTCAATTGATCCCTTCAAGCCTAATCGCATACCTACTTCTTAGAACCTTGGAGAAATCTGGCTTGAAGATCTAGATTTCACGGGATAACAATGTACGCAGGGTCTTATGCTTCAGACGGTAAACTTCCATTTAGCCGCTCTGATCGTCCTAACTAATGTTCTCCGTTCCTGACTGGTAAACGCTGGCCAATGCGTCAGATCTGTAGATTCTGTGGTTAACCTCGAGACGTGCGATCCCCTTCTGAAGTGAGATGGAACGTTTTCCTAGTCCAAAAAGCTGGGTGGCTCCATTGTCAGACTAGTGCTTTTTCGGCGTCGGTCAGGCTCCAATCGTCAATTATAATTCTCTTGAGAGCTTCACTCATTTTCAGGGGATTTTTGCTTTGCCAGACATTTCTTCCTACGGCGACACCAGTGGCCCCAGCCTCCATGACCTCCCGCACTTGTCTTAGGAAATCTTTCTCAGAATTTGACAGAGGACCGCCAGACATGAAGACCTTTGTTCTTCCAGCAGCCTTCACTGCCCATCTAAATGAATCGACTGTACCTGAGTATTTTATCTTCACTGCATCCGATCCTATTTCAAGGCCAATTCTTGCAGCATAAGAAACCACATCGGAACTCGTATCATCTTTGATGTTCTTTCCCCTTGGGTATATCCAAGTCATAACTGGCAGATCCCTCTTATGTGCCTCTACCTGGATCTTACTGAACTCGCGAAACATAATGCTCTCGTGGATACTCCCTGGGTATATCGTATAGCCAACAGCCTTTGCGTGGAGAGAAACGGCCTCCTCAACGGAGCAGATCTGTCGGGAGACGGGATCACCATGTACGAGATTCGTCTTTCCGTTGAGTTTCAGGATCATTGGAATACGACCGTCATAGTACTTCTCAGCCAAACCTTTCTGTAAGACCAAACCGTTGAAGCCCGCTTTCGAAGCCAGGTCCATTATGAATTGAGGGTCAATACTGAATTCATTGAAGTCAGTTGGACCATGCTCAATTCCATGGTCATAAGCAAGCAGTATTCCTCTGTTGTTGGTCAGGAATTCATTAAGAGTGGTTGCCAATGTTTCTACCTCCTGAGTTCACGAATGGTCTGGACGGGTAACTTTCTCAAACGGACTAAAGGAGATCATCACTCAGCCTGATGTTAAAAGCTTCCTGGACTGCGCGCCTGATGTACTTCATGGGTATGCTGCCAGCGTAAAGAAGCAGATCATTGAATTTCCTCTCATCGAAATCTTCACCCAGTTTCTCCTTGACATCGCGCTTCAGTTTTTGGATCATTTGTTTCCCTAAATAGTAACTGAGGAAGTAACTTGGTCTTTCAGCGTATTCATTGACTTCAATCGTAGCTATTTGGCGTTCCATGCCAGTTTGCTCAACGAGAAATTTGACAGCTGCTTCAAAAGTAATTTCTCCTCTGGCCAATTGGGTGTCAAGGATCATTCTTGTTGCGCGCCAGATCATTCCGATTGTCTGTTCGAATCTAGCTTCTATAGAGTCGTCAAATCCAATATCTTTCATATACTCTTCACAGTAGTGTGCCCACCCCTCAACGAACTCTACCGGAAAGGGCGTCAGAAGCCGTATCAGTGACTGATTTGCGTTAGCACAACATCCTTGAAGGTGATGGCCTGGATAGGCTTCATGTACAGTTGTGTTAGGAATTGAGTGGTAGTTATGCTCTTCCAGAAATTTTTGATCTTGATGCGATGTTATCAAGTAGATACTGATCTGATCCTTATCAAACTTCGCGGGCTGGAAGATGGCAGCTGTGCTCACGAGACTCTTCATAAACTTAGGGGTTTCTCTGACGATGACTGCCTCATTCGCCGGTATTCTGAAGACATTTCTTTCTATAATGAAGTTCTTTGAGGCTTCAATCGATCTCCGGTAAGCCTCAAGGGCCTCTCGAAAGCTCTTCGGGTGTCTGGACTTAATCATTTGTTTGACGTCTTCCACCGTAGCTCCAGGCCTCACCTTGAGAGCCAATTCTCTTAGTCTGGCTTTTTCTTTCTCAAGTGCTGAGTATGCAAATCTCAGTAGCTCATCAGAGCTGAGCCCCAAGCCTCTCAGCTCTAGTATCTTGTCGAAGTTCTTCTTGCCTATTGCGAAGTTCTTTCTGGATCTCGTAAGCACTTTGTTTGAAAGCCAGTCTTTATAGCCTGATATGGCGGCTGTTGCATCTTCGGAGACTCCAGTTAGATCGTCTCTTAGACTGAATTTCACATCCTTGGCGATAGTGACGATCTCTTCGAGAAGGTGCGGTAAACCTTCAGTTGCTTGAATGGCCAGTGTTATCCATAGCTCTACAGGATCAATGATCCTCTCCCTTGAGTCCCTCAGGAACCTCGGTATTACCTGAATCCGATCGTTGAGTTTTCCCAGACGATCTTGAATGGGTGCGAATTCCCTGGTGAACAGAAGGAACAATGATGCCCCTAGCGTGTGCGGAGCCTCTGGTGAGCTGCTCCATAGTCTGAGGTTTTCGTCAAAGAACAGCGAGAGCTTCAGTGAGTCTATTGCCAGATCCTTGTCGAAAAGCCTCTCTTGGGTGAGTTCCGCATCTTCAAATTCCTCGATTCTCTTCAGATAGTTTCTGGCTATTTCTATGTCTTCAAGTTTGGCTTTTAGAGTTCCGTCAGGCAAGAGATGATCGTAGTCGTGTATTCCTAGTGACGTGGCCAGGAGTGGATCCCGACCAATTAACGTCTTAAACATCTCCTTTTCAGTCTGATCAAACTTAGTGTTGGCGTCCAAATCTGGTCAGACCGAAAATAGTCTCGTTTAGACTTAATATCTTGCTGTGGCATACCAGGGCCCAGTCTGGCGTAGTTCACTTGGTAAGTTTTATTTGCAGCTTAGGCAAAAGGAATGCTGGGAAAACAAGTGACCTTCCGTTCGAAATGCGGTGCTGGCCTGCCTCGAGGGTCGGTTTATTGCTGGCGTTGTGGCTCAAAGGCGTTGAGCGAGGAACCTGGAGTTAAACATGAGGAGTTTGAGGTTAAGGGAAGTCAACTTGTGGACAAAGTCAAGGAGCTAATTCACGAAGGAAATGCTCGCAGAATAGTAATCAAGCAGGAAGGCAAGACTCTTATGGAGATCCCACTGACAATCGCCTTTGTTGGCGCGGTAATTGCACCGATCTTGGCTGCTGTTGGAGCATTCGCAGCTTTGGTTACAAATTGCACAATTGAAGTAGAAAAAGCATAATAGATACGAACTTCCAGAATTGTCCGATTTGATGCGTGCGCCTTCATTCAGCGTATTTTGCAGCTATCTTCTGAACATTCTTAGCAAGCTCAACCGCATTTGTGGCCAGGATTACAATCATGGGCTCCTTGCCCCAGTCTCCCTCGTGGAAGATTACATCAGGAACTCGCCCTATTCTTTTGATTGCCTGCTCAGCACCCCAACTTGTCGTCTTGCCTTCCGTGAGCTTGACTTCAGTAGGCTCCAGCTTCCTATCATAAAATGACACAGTCAATTTCATCCTCTGGCAGATTTCCAATATTTCTTTCGAGAATCTAATATTCATAGCAGCCCTAATTTGGGAGTCATACTTCTTAGCGGCAAGGACCGTTGCAGCGACGTGTTTTGACGCCCCGAACTCTGGTGGCGCTGTGGCAAGCACCCGTTTACCAACCCTGACTATTCGCCCTGGGATCGCCACCAAGTCATCTAGATCAACTGCATAGGATGTGGCCATGGCCAAGTTCGTCTGCGATTCGGGTATGAGCAAATGCAAGTTAGGATCCCTTTCGAGAATCCCCAAAGCCTCTGAGACATTCTTTATCACTGAATATTTTTCAGCCTCTTTGTAAAGACCAGCCAGCGGATTCACAGGGCCATGGCCCTTACCAATCTTGAGTCCATACCTTATCGCTTCTGTCACGATTTCCTTGGCTGTGGCTACGGCTTCAACTATCTCCCTACCTTTTGCCATCTCTGCAGCTATTGCTGCTGAGAAACTGCATCCTGTTCCATGGGTCGCATTCTGAATTAGGCGCTCAGCCTCGAACTTCGTCGTGACTCCGTTTAAGTAGAGCATGTCAATCGCTCTATTTCCATGGATATGCCCGCCTTTCACAACCACCGCTTCAGCACCAAGGCCCGCGATCTCCCTAGCCGCGCGCGCGGCATCATCGTATGATACAATCTTAACTCCAGAGAGAACTTCGGCTTCAGGAGCATTCGGAGTCACGACTCGTGCAATAGGAATAAGCTTGCTTTTCAGAACCTCTATAGCTTCGGGTTCAAGAAGATTTGCCCCACTCTTGGCCACCATCACAGGATCCACAACAGTTGCAAAACCATATTTCCTGATAATCTCTGCGACAACCCGGATTATTTCAGGGGTGTGAAGCATTCCCGTCTTTGCGGCGTCGACACCGATATCTTCGCCTACGGCCTCTATCTGGGCTTTGACAATCTCTGGACGCACGTCCTGGATGGATTCTACTCTCAGAGTATTCTGAGCTGTTATGGACGTCAAGGCTACTAGGCCATGAACCCCCAAAGCAGCGAAGGTCTTGAGGTCTGCCTCAATTCCTGCGCCGCCTCCAGAATCCGAGCCAGCTATTGTAAGGACCTTGGGAATTCTGCCTGTGCCTAACAGGGTGTCTTGCGGTTTCATTTCTTAACCTTCATTGCTAGCCAATAAATGAATGCTGCAATTATAAAGCTGGGAACAGATGCCCCCAACCAAGATTCGTAGAGTACTATTGAATGGTAACAGATGACCCCGATCATCCACGCCCCTATCGCTTTGAAGTTCAAACCTCTTTGATACCAATAATTTCCTTTGACTCGATACAGATCCTCGATCAGATATTCTCTTCGTTTGACGAAGAAGTAATCAGTCACTACTACGCCGAACAACGGTGTGAATAGGGATCCTATAAGCAAGAGAAATGAGGTATACTGCTCAACGGGAAGAAGCATTGCCAGCAGCATACCGATAAGCCCAATTAGAATGACAAGCAACTTCTGCGAGATATTGGGCCAGATATTCTGTATTGAGACTGAGGCCGAGTAAATGTCCGCGAAGCAATTATCCGTCTCGTCAACAAGAATGAGAAGCAGTGCGGGGATACCAAATAGTATAGTAGCTATGGCTTGAACTGGATCCTTGACTCCCGCACCTAGGACAAAGAGCGCACCGAGAGCGTAGAAGAGGCTGTTGGCAACGAAATATCCAAAATATGTTCCAGAGGCGGCGGCTCGAGTGTTCTTCGAGAATCTCATGTAATCAGCTGCAAGAGGCATCCAAGAAATCGGCATTGCGATGACAAGGTCAACTGCAAAAAGAAAAGGAAGGCCCCCCTGAGGTTTGATTGAGAGTAGATCAAATAGGGTATGTCTTGACATTATGATGTATGCTACCCAGACCGATGTTCCGTACACAATCCATATTGCAAATTTTTCAAGCCAGTGCCTAATTAATGCAAGTGGACCTCCAATAGCCATTGCCACACATATGACTGCGAAAATGACTACCCAGAAAGGCACACTTGAGTAACCAATCACTGCAAAGCTGATCGTGTCGGCAGCCTTGGCCATGACGACTATTTCGAAGGCAGTCCAGCCAACGAGTTGAATTAGGTTGAGGATTGTTGCAACATATGACCCGCGAATTCCAAATGAGGGCCTTACTGAAACCATTGTTGGAATTGTGTACTTGCTACCGATAACTCCGCTTAGAACAAGAGGGATATTTCCAATAGCCGTTCCTATCAGTATCGCCAAGATCGCATCCTGAAGGCTTAAGGCTGGCACAAGTAATGATCCAGCCAGCAGAACCAGCAGTCCAGCCCCCAGACTTGACCAGAAGACGAAGTAGTCTAGGAATCCAAGATACCTCGATTCTCGATCTACTGGCTTAATCCCCCATTCAGGGGGAGCGTGGATCTTAGGAAGTTTGAGTTTTGACATCCTTGAACTGCATCCGCCGGCAGGACGGAGCTAACTCTGGGACAGACTTGGCAGGAAGATGACAATGCATCGTCCCTCCGCCGGGATTATCCGGATCAGGTTAAGGGGTCGATGGTAATGAAACCATCCTCTCAGCCGGGTCTATCCAGCTCCCCCGATGCTAGGTAACCCCATTAATCCGTGGATATAAGACTTGATATGACTGGCGCGCTCTAATCTAGCAGTTCCTTTACATACTCATACGGCCCCCGAAGTCTTCTTTCAAACCTTATTTACTATCCTGATTCTATTTGACTAGCCTCCTTTGAGATTAGGCAGATCAAGGTAGTTCCGTTGGAATCACAAGCGAAATCTCTCAGCGCGAAGCAGGCATCTCTTGTTGCAGTCTTTGCAGCGCTATCAGTTGCCGTGATAATTCTCTTACCAGGGATCCCGATGATCGGCCTTCCTGGTGCACGAATCACATTGGATGCGGCAATAGCTCCTGTCTACGGCCTTGTCATAGGTCCATACCTTGGCGCGCTTGCTGCTCTGCTTGGAGGCATAATTGTTGCCGGCTACAAAGGTTGGCCAGTATTTGCCATTCTGACTTCTTTCTCTCCAGCCGTTTCAGCGTTTGTGGCAGGTATGTTGTCGAGGAAGCGCGTAAGTATTATGAGCCATAGTACTAAGGGCTGGATATTAGCAGCCTTGACGGTCTTTGTACTGATACTTGGCTGGTACATGACATGGGTTGGTCAACAGGCACCACTTTATCCGATCATACATTGGGCCGGCCTAGTCGTGATAGTTGTTTTTAGAGGAAAGATCTCAACTTTCATGGAAGAAGGCGGTAGGAAAAGGCGGTCTTTGGCGGTTTTTCTATCCAGCTATTGTGGATTGATTGCTGATCACATGCTTGGAAATATAATATTCATCGTGGGTCTGGGGTTATTCATTCCAACATTGACTGTTGAGTCAATTCTTCATTCTATGGGGCTTCCCAGCATACCTGCGTTATTCATGTTCATGCTACCAATCTCAGGAGCTGAAAGGCTGCTAATGGCCGTCATTGCTATGATCTTCGGGGCTGGGCTGATAACCGTTCTACGTTCGTCACGCTTGACAAGGAACCAATAGTCTTCTAATGAATCTGTAATCGAGTCTCTGTTGATTCGACTTCAAAGAAATATCAAAAGATCTACTGCCTGTGCGAGAATTTCCACAAGTCTTCGTTCTGTGGCTGATATCCCCGTGCCTAGATCGTTGTCCAGAGATCTTCCGTGATAGGCATTAGCTACGAATGTTTCCGCTTCAGTCATAGCATCTAAAGCTGACTTCAATCTGCCAGACTGGAAATATAGAGAAAGATCATTGATGAAAAGAATTCGTGTCGGCTTGCGCAGATAATGTTCCAAAGCCTCCTCAATCACTCTACCGTTTTCTTCCACTTGACGAATTAGTTCATACTGATCTTTTGCTGAGTATCTGGGAGCATTGATCTTCTTGGGTTGAATTAGTTGAACTAAAGGTGGTAGTTCGATTATGTCTGACATCTTTCCGCCGATCGTCTTATCGTCATATTTGATCTTTTTGGGGGCCATATCAATTACTGTGATCTCATTTGGGATCTCTGACCTGAGCGCTTCCAGCAGGAACTTCACTGTCATCGTAGTCTTTCCGGTGGAAACATCGCCAAGAATCAAAGTCCTCCGATTATGGAGGTATGTGAAAACGAATTTGTCCTGTGCGTTCGGCTGCATTTCTCCGATTCCTTGTCCGACAGTATGTACAAACATAGGAGATATCTTGGTCAGAATATTTGAAAGATGAGCATGTGTTATCTGATCATTATATTAGATACGCCTTCCTACGACACGCGCCTACGGTAGAGATATTCCGCTTCTACGTATAACGAGTAGAACTGCAAGACCCAAAATGGATCCCGGAATGCTACTCAAAAGGAAAAATATCATAAAGCCTTCGAGAGGAAGCACAGACTTGGCAAAGCCGTACTGGTGAGCAATTGGTCCCACTAACAAGGCACTGATGACTGCCCCGACTGCGGTTCCGATGGGCTCAGTGAGAACCGCATAGTCCTTCCTCCAGAAGTAGTGGTATACAAGGCCTACAACAAGCGCTCCTGGGATTCCTCCTGGGAATGCAAATAATGTCCCTGTACCTAAGGAGTTACGTATGATAGCGGACAACACAGCTGTAAGCATGGCATACCACGGGCCCAACAGTACACCTCCAACACCGTTTATCATATGCTGTGCGGGGTAGACTCTTGCTGGACCTACTGGGAAAGAAAGAGGTGACAGCACAACTGCTGCAGCTACCATAACCGCTGTTGCTGCAGCTCTTTTTGAGGACATTTTGTTCCATCTTCTAGACATCTGTTACACCAAGACAGGATCCGGAAATATCTCCTAACTCCGTGACTGTCTTCAATAACTTGGGTCAGACTTCGCTGCGTATAGTATTTTCTATTAGTACTTTCGCATTCGGGTTACCCCACCTAGATGGCCGTTCAACGACTTGTCTTCATATTTCTAGAAAAGGTTTTTAGAGCGATATGCTAGAATCTGTGTTGGTGGTTTCGACTTGGTAAGTCGCTCAGTAATTGGCATGGTTGCTGTTGTTGTGATAATCGCTGCGGCAGCGCGCGCGCTACATGGCTTCACGACCTTCAACACCTTTAACGACGACCCAACCGGCTAAACCAATAACTACGAGCTCAAGTGCAGACGGTGCAAAGCTCTACAAGGACAACTGTTTGCCGTGCCACGGTGCGAAGGGCGCTGGAGGAAGCGCCGGGGCGCTAACTGTAAGTAATGTGAACAGAGCTGCAATTGAGAATGGAAATGTAGACAAAGGTATGCCGCGATTCGGAGACAAGCTCAGCGCAGATGAGATCTCAGCAATAATCGAGTTTCTAAGTTCCTAGCGCGGGCTACATACTGGAAAGTTGGGATTCACCAATCTTGTGGGATCCCTGTCAAACCAAGCTCTACGACAGGTTCTGCAACGCTTGTAGACGTTTCACAATGTTCGGATGAGTTGACAGAAGCTCGATTAATCTATCTGTGGTGCGTATCCTTCTGGAGATTATCTCTTGAACTAGTTGCTGGTCTGTCTTGAACATCCTGGTGTTGGCCATTGCCATCTGGTCTCGCTCAGCACTGTCAGGATCTTCTATGAAGAGTGCTTTGAAGGCATTGAGATTCCCTGTCCCGCTGCGATATCGTTTCAATTTGCCTGTGGAAGCGACAATCTTGGCCAAGGCTTCTGAAAGCTTGCGCGGCCCATCATCGACTACGGAAGCACTCGTCGCGTCTGCATAGTATTCTCGAAGCCTGCTAAGGCTCAATACAAATAGGGTCAGTATCCAGTAGATTGCCATTGAAACTATGCCAATTAGCAGGGGAGCAGCACCTCCGCCCTCCTCTCTCTGTCTTCCCCCACCATACCACGAGGACATCATCATCGAGTAGCCAAGGTAGTAGAAGACTGCTGGCAGGACCGAAGCGAACATCATTATCTGGACGTCTCTGTGCTTCAGGTGACCGAGCTCATGACCTAAGACGGCTTCAACCTCTTCTGTCTCAAGGCTCTCCATCAAACCAGCAGTCACGGCGATTCGATTCCCGGCAATTGGTGATCCGTAGGCAAAAGCATTAGGAATCGGAATGCTTGCCAACATGACCTTTGGCATCTTCAAGCCTAGTTTCTGACTGAGGCGCTCGACAATGCTATGTAGCTCAGGACTGTCGGATCTTGAAACCTCCTTTGCTCGGTACATCGCCCCAATTATGTACGGAGCGAAGAGCCACTGGGCAACATTGAAAAGTAAAACGAAGAACAGCATGGACAATATGCTGATAGACCCCAGCAAACTCAAGATCACGGCGAAGAAGAGTGTAGAAACAGCAATGAGCAAAACTAGTGTCCCGATCATTGACAATCGGAGCTTCAGAAGGTTCATAATCCCGATCTCCGTTTCTTGATGTAAAATTGGAAAGCTACTTAAGCAACTTGTGCGCGAATGGGCTATTCCTTTTCCCTAAATTTCTCTATGGTTTTGAGCATTTCTTCAAGCTGCTCCGTCGTTAGAATTCTACCCTTAGAGGCCAGTATAGATCTCAGTTCCCCTACGGTTTGGGGCATACAGTTGACCACCTGAACAGCTTCTTTTCTCTCAATCCCAAAACCAGATACCAGATCTGAAGTAAGTTTTCGTGCCTTGTCAGCCTTCAGCTTCGCAAACTTCTGGTCATACTCCAGCACTCTACGTTGGAATTCCCCAAGCTCTGACTCGTCCGCCCGCTCAAGGAGCCTTTTCGCTTCAGCTATAGTCACTTCAGTAGACTCAAGGATCTTCCTAGGCATGAGTTCATCCCTTGAATAGTCTTAGATGTTCAGGCCGTGCAATTACCTGTTTCTCTTTTCCCCCGTCGGCTACGGCTACCATGTAACTCCTCCCTCGGTGCTGCTTTACAACTCCCACGCTCCCATGGAATCTCTTATGTGGCATACCTTTATGCAGGCTGGGTTCGACAGTTATAACCACGCGGTCGCCGATCTTGTAGGATTGAAGGAGTCTACTCAACCCTATCTTGCCTCTCTGTCGTGGCTTCTTCTTGAAGAGCGATCTGGTACGGGAACGGTAGCCTTTTGATTTTCTTGGCATTGGCAGTGAATCTCCTATTCAGTTCTGGGGGAATGACTTCAACCCCTTAATGTATTCGTCTTATAAACAATTCTTAAGATTGATCTAAGCGGAGAATGGGAGCCTCCTCATCAGCTTGGACTGCTGCCTTTTCATGGACTTGAGCATTCTCTTCATAGTCGCATATTGGCTCAGGAGTTCCTTGACTTCCTTCTCGCTTCTCCCTGAGCCTCTTGCGATTCTTCTAGTTCTTGAGGAGTCTATGATTTTTGGATTCTCTATCTCTTGCTTGCACATGGATTGAATTATGAACCTCCAAGAATCCAGCCTTTTCTCAGCAACGTCAGCCATATCCTCAGGGAGATTGTAGCCTCCTGGAACCATACTCCATATTTTCTTCAAGGGTCCCATCTTTCTAATTGCTACCATCTGGTCGTACATATCTTTGAGCGTAAACCTGCCTCTCAGTATCTCCTTGGTTTTTCCTTTGGGGAGGTTGAGCTCTGCTTCTTTGACTCGATCAACAAGGGCTTGAATGTCTCCCATTCCCATTAGTCTACCGACGAAGTTTGCAGGCACAAATTGCTCTATGTCTTCGATCTTCTCTCCTGTTCCGATGAATTTTATCTTTGATCCAGTTGCTGCGACGGCTGAGAGAGCCCCACCCCCTCTAGCGGATCCATCGAGCTTGGTTAGGTATATCGAGCCTATCGGAGTTGCTTGGTTGAAGGCTGCAGCTTGGGTTGATGCTTGTTGACCTATTGTACCATCTATGACCAGCATAATCTCGTCGGGTTTTATGGCGTCCGAGAGTCTGCGCATTTCTTCCATGAGATCCTTCTCATTTTTGTGTCGTCCTGCAGTATCTACTATTATGACGTCAAAGTCTTCCTTGCGAAAGACCTCTAGGCCTTGTCGAGCTATTTTTTCCGGGTTGTTCTCACCCTTCACTCCAAATGTTGTTATGTTGACTCTGTCGGCTAATTGCTTTAGTTGTTCGAAGGCCCCAGGTCTGAATGTATCTGTACATATTATGGCGATTTTTAGTCCGCGTTTTTGGTAGAACCGTGCGAGTTTCACTGTACTGGTTGTCTTTCCACTTCCCTGGATACCAACAAGCATTATGGTGGTTGTCTTGGCCGGTTCCAGTGTGAGTTTCGCTGGCTTGTCACCTAGGAACCGCGTGATCTCCTCGTAGAGGACCTTTATGACGTGATCCCGTCTTGATATGCCAGGGGGAAGAACCTCATTCAGTGATCTCTCCTCGACTCTTTTTGAGATCTCAAGGACTAGGTTCACATTGACATCTGCTGCAAGTAGGATTCTCTGGAGATCCTTAACTAGCTCCTTTATCGCTTTTTCATCAACGATTGGTAGTCGCAAGAGCCTCTTTACAGCGTCACCGAGGGATCTGCCTAGGCCATCAAGGGCGCTCAATTGTCTCTCTTAACCTCATCTTAGACGCGCGCTGTCAGTCCTTAATTGCATCCAGTGCAGTGGCGACTATTAAGGGGAACATTATAGTAGCATCGCCTATCACTGTGACTATCTTTTTCTCATTGCGAATTTTTCCCCAGCTTATGGCCTCCTCAAGTGGGGCGCCGCTGAGACCGCCGGGCTCAGGTCTATCCATCGTTATCTGGATTGCGGCGTCGAGTCCTCCTCTCAGCATGTTAGCTATCATGAGGTGGTGCTTTGGCACTCCGCCACCGAGTATTATTGCGCCGGCCTTGTCGGCCTCAAAGGCTACTTCAGTCAGTTTTGTGAGGTCTCTAAGCTGGTTTATTGTCAGCGACCTGAGTGTACTATATGTCCAAAGGTTCATTCCAAGCATCGAATCCTGTATCCCAGGACATATTATTGGAACCTTTTTCTGGTAAGCTGTCCTCAAAATCGAGGTGTCGTCTTTGAGATTTCTCCCCATCTCCCAAAGCAACTCATATCCTGCAATGTTCTTTCTCTTCTCCACTGGCATACGATCAAGAGTCTTGTAGACCCATTTTTCAAGTCGTTTAAAAGCGCTCATGCCTATGTTTATATCGTATATTCTACCGACGCCTCTTTCTCTCAGCGAGGTGTCTCTTGCCGCTGCAGTTCCGATTCTATGTCGACATCCTAGGGCTTCTATGACATCATGTGTGATATTAGCTCCAGTCGAAATTACTGCACTTAGGTAACCATCTAGAATGAGATCACGGATTATCCTTCTTAGACCGCCGGGTACCATTGGGCCGGCTAATGAGAGAAAACAAGTATATTTCTTGCCGAAGATCTCCTCAGCTATCTCAGTGGCTCGGGCAAATCTGCCAGCACCCAAGACACCCGCCTTATTCATCTCTTTCGCAATTTCTGTAAGTTTCATCCCATGCCATATCTTCATCTGGCCGACATAACGCGTCTCTCTTCGAGAAGTCACAACCATCTGGATGCTGCCGGCTTGAGTGTTACTTTGTTCTCATTATTTTGATTCCAATGGACATCTTCCAATACTCAACCTCGACTCCCGAGTTGAGTTTGGAACTGAGTTCAGACTCTTTAGGCATAGTCGTCTCAAAGGTCTCGTAGCTTTCGAGATCCATCATTTGAACCATATCGCCCATCACGGATATTACTTGACCGCTTCGTTTCTCTATCACGGGAACTTCAATCTTGGCATCCACGGGACTGATGACATTCTTCTTCTGTTCCGTAAAGAGTCCTATTGCGACAATTCTAGCTTTGGCTGCGCCGTGCTTACCCGGCTTGCTCTTCTCGTACTCTACAATTCGGCATGGCTCGTCATCTATGAGGATGTATTGGCCAACCTTTATGCTCCCTACGTCTACAGGTTTGCTCATCGGGATCTTCCTCAAGATTGTGGCTTTTTTACACTCGCACAGGCTAAAAGACTTGCCGATGACATAACATAACATCTTAAGGTTAGGGGCGTAACTATAACTTCTAGCTCTTCCAAGACGTGCAGGTGCAGACTTTGTTCAAAACTGTTGGGATCGTCCCTCGTCTCGACAATGCGGATGCTTTAGGATTAGCTATGAGTCTTTCTCGCTATCTGAGTTCTAAAAGAATCAGTGTTCTTCCTGAGATTGAATATGCAAGATTGAAGGGTCTCGAGGGAGGCGTGTCACTTTCTGAGATGAACGCTGACCTCATCGTTACCGTTGGTGGTGACGGAACTGTCATCAAGACAAGTATGAGTATCCCGAGACCTGAAACTCCCATCCTGGCCATTAATATGGGTAGACGAGGATACTTGACAGAGGTCGAACCCGAGAATGCCCTTAAGGCTTTGGGAGAGTGCTTACTGAGCAACCATAGACTCGAAGAACACTCAAAGATCTCAGTATACTTCGAAGACAAATTCCTGACTGATGGTCTCAATGAAGTGCTCATAACTCCCGCAGCAACATGGAAGATGCTGCACTTTGAGCTGAAGCGGGATGACCTGAAGCTCGTTGAGCAGAGAGCGGACGGTTTGATAGTTGCTACACCAACAGGTTCAACTGCCCACGCGCTGTCCGCAGGCGGACCAGTTCTCGAGAATTCTCTTGACGCTTTGGTTGCTGTATTCATATGTCCGTCAGACTACATTCGTTCACTCGTATTCTCTTTCGCAGATGATCTACACATAGAACTCAAGGATCCTAAGGTGAAGGCTGTTGCCACTGTTGATGGTCGCTACAACAAACAGTTACCTCCCCAAGGTTCTCTGACTATAAGGAAGTCCAAGAATAATGCAGTCTTCGTTAGATTGAATTCCTACTTCTCAAGTCGAGGCTTGAAACGTTCCTCGAAAGTGGAGCGGGAGAAGGGATGAACGTCTACATACTCGACACTTCAGCCCTGGTAATGGGCGTCAACCCCTCAGCTATTAAGGGGGAGACGTATTCAGTTCCTGAAGTCGAGTTAGAGTTGCAACCAAGGAGTTTGGCAGCGCTGCGTTTTGCCACCTCTAGATACAACAACGTGTTGCTAGTCAAGGCGCCGCAACCGTCTTCATGTGAAGCTGTGTGGAAGGCCTCCTTGAAACTTGGGGAGGGACCCGCTCTCTCAAAAGCGGACCTACAGATACTTGCCTTGGGTCTCGATCTGAGACTGACTGGGTTAAACCCAGTGATTGTCAGTGATGATTACGCTGTTCAGAATGTCGCGGAGCATCTTGGCATAAGTTATACTTTCCTCGCGTCGTTCGGGATAACCTATGAATTCAATTGGTCATTGTACTGTCCGGCGTGCTTCAGGAGATACCATCATAGCCATCTTGACCGCAAGTGTGAGGTGTGCGGAACCGAACTCAAGAGAAGGGTGCTGAAGAAGTATAGAAAAATGGGCGGCCTGGATCACGTAGCGTGAACCTTGACGAGTCAACCGATCTCGTAATTTAGCGGTTTCCTGCAATCCACTTGTAAGGTATCTTTGATCTAGCGCGCGCTGAGTCTACGTCTTCAATGTGCGAGTGCAGTCCGTACCGAGCTTGAGGAAAAGCCTTTTCTTAAGGAAATGCTGATTCTACATTCAGGAAGTAGCACTCTTGAACTCATCCTCCTACAGCATCGTCGTTCCCGTGCTGCGTGAACCGAGGATTCTGGTCTAGTTCTTAGAGGCTTAGTCAATTCAAGCTGCGGGAGGCGAAGGCATGTCAATTCCTACGAAACAATACGGAGAGAGAAGGCTGGAATACAGAGATCTCGGGTATGAAGCCGTCGTCAAGAGAACGTATGAGGAGTATGCCTATGTGCTTGATTTTCTGCCAACAGGAATATCTTCACATGACCGACATAGACATTTCGCTGCCCCAACTGTTCAAGTAGTTGGAGAAGAGCATTTCACATTACTTGAGTTGGAGCTCAAGCCCGGCACTGACGTAGCTCTCCACGAGAGATTATACGTTGGAAAAGATAAGCGGGATAAAGTCGAAAGGATCATCGGAAGAATAAGCTACGATGAATTGACAGCCACGGCAAAGGTCGAGCTTCCCTCTATGCTTGAGGAGCTAGTTGAAAAACGCGAGACTCACTTTGTAGATTTCTTCAACAGAGCACAGCCGATAACCCCAAGAATGCATGCTCTCGAACTCCTACCTGGGATAGGCAAGAAATCGATGTGGCATATAATAGATACCAGAGAGAAGAAGCCTTTTGCAAGTTTCAATGACGTTCACCTGAGAGCTGGAATAACTTTCCCTGCAAAGACTATTGCAAGAAGAATTACTGAAGAACTGACCGGCGAGTCGAAATACCGACTATTCGTAAGGGCAACTTGATGTGTGGAAGAACCTTTCCATCCTGTTTTGTGCCAAAGAAGAGCCTTGGCCAGAACTTTCTCGTGGATAAGCGATCGCTGGATAGGATCGTGTTCCACGCAGAGATCTCCCCGGAAGAGACGGTACTTGAAGTGGGACCGGGCCCGGGAACACTGACCGAGTTTCTGCAGGCGAAGGCAAGAAAGGTCATTGCGATAGAGAAAGATCCTAAGTTGGTCGAACTACTTTACAGAAGATTTGCGAACAATCCCAAGGTCGAGATTATTCATGGCGATATACTAAAGACAGATCTCCCATACTGTGACAAAGTCGTGGCAACCCCGCCATACAATATTTCCTCCAAACTACTTTTCGTGCTTCTGAAGGGAAACTTCAGGGTAATTGTCTTGGCACTCCAAAAGGAATTCGCTGAGAGGCTGATTGCCAAACCTGGAACTAGCAACTACGGCAGACTAACAGTCATGATTAACCACAGCGCGTACCCAGAGATCTTGGACTATATCTCAAGAGAAGCCTTCAGACCGAAACCCAAGGTCGACTCAGCAATAGTGAGAATTACACTTCACTATCTGAAGAAAAGGCTTGATGAAGCTGTATTCACAGACCTAGTTAGAGGATTGTTCACTCAAAGAAGAAGAAACCTACGCAGCTCACTAAGACACTATTTTGATCAGAGAGGTCGGTCTTTACCTAAAGAACTCACTGATTCAGGAATTCCTGAAAAACGAGTCTATCAAGTCTCTTTAGAAGAATTTGAGGTCCTGGCTCAGAGGTTAACTCCCATGTTAGCACCTCAATAGAAGGACCATACCAAGATTTCAGTGAAGACTATTGAAGATCCGTGTAGTCCTCGTGGAACCAGAGCATGACGGAAACATAGGACTTATCGCACGTTCCATGAAGAACTTTGGATATGAAGACCTTTGGATTGTAAAACCTAGAGCCAAATTGGGAATCGCGGCAACAATGTACGCCAGTCATGCGCAAGACCTACTGGCCAAGGCAAGAGTAGTCTCAGATCTCGGTGAAGCACTAAAGAGTTGCGACTATGCTGTCGCAACCACAGCGATCGTCGGTAAGAGTCCTTCAAATCTGATTAGGAAATCGATTACCCTTAGAGAATTTGCTGAGAAAGCTGCAGAAGCAAAAGGCAGACTTGCCATACTCTTCGGCAGAGAGAGCAAAGGCCTAACTAACATCGAGATATCAAGATGCGAACTAGTGGTAAACATACCGACAGATTGCAGATACAGAACTCTCAATGTTGCAGCAGCTGTAGCCATTACACTCTACGAATTCCGCACCACTAGGAAGAAATTGACTGGTCAGCTTGATATGGCTGATCAAGAAGCAAGAGAGAGATTACTGGAGATGTTCGAGGAACTCTCAAGAAGCGTTAATCTTCCTAGACATAGAATTCCACTCATCAGACGGGCCCTGAGCAATGTGATCTCACGCAGTCTAATTTCGCGGCGGGAAGCAAGCCTTATCGTAGGCGTTATCAGGAAAGCCAGAGACATGAGCAGACTTCTGGAGCAATCTGGTGGTGGATCATGAGACCCATCAGTGACGGCTTCTCGTGGATGTTTAAATAAGAGCGAAAAGACATTCATGCAAAGCGGCGAGCAAAAATGAAGGGAAGAAACTACAGATCATCAAGAGGCCAAGCATACACAAGGCAGAAGTACATTCATGGTTCGCCAACGGTTAAGGTATCGAAATTTGTAATGGGCAGTTCAGGGAACTATGAATACAAGGCTACTCTGATCTCCCAAGGCCATTTGCAGATACGCCACAACGCTATAGAGGCTGCTAGAATCGCTGCCAACAAAGTTCTAACCGACAAACTCGGAGAGACAGGTTACCTTTTGCATGTCAGGATATTCCCTCATATCGTCCTTCGAGAGAACAAAATGATAGCTACTGCTGGCGCAGACAGGTTGCAAGAGGGCATGCGCCGAGCCTTTGGAAAGCCCACCAGTAGAGCTGCAAGAGTAAAACAAGGTCAAGAAGTGATAGATGTCTACGTGAACGAGAGCGCTCTGAAGCTTGCTCAAAATGCGCTGGCTGAGTCTGCAAAGAAGCTGCCTATGCCATGCAAGATTGCCGTTGAGAGAATTGCTGCGACCCAGGAAGTAGCTGCTTAGATAGATTCATGAGCATTCTCAACCTCGCACGCCCATTAAGGCAGAGAGTGTGGACCGAGATCAAGTGTCAGTCTTTGACATCCTACGACCTTGACATCGATATCTTGATTAGCGAAATAATGAAACGTAAAGCACGACGAATACTAATTCAGCTTCCTGACGGACTGAAAACTCAGGCGATTGAACTCTCAAAGACTATTGAAGGAAAGACATCATCAGAGGTCTTTTTGTCCTCTGGAGGATGCTACGGAGGATGCGATGTAGCAGTTGATCAGGCAAGGCTATTGCACGCTGACTTGATAGCCCACTACGGCCACTCAAGGTTCGCAGCCATCAATGATCCTCAAATAGTATTCCTGGACGCGAAAGCTAAGCTTGATTTGATCCCTATCCTCAAGAAAGCAGAGAATGAGCTGTCAAATTGGACGAAGATTGGTCTATCAACAACGATTCAACATTTGAACGAGCTTGAGGTCGTCAAAGAATACCTCAGCACCCTAGGAAAGAAGGTAACCATCACACCCAAAACTGAAAGCATTACGCATAGCGGACAGATAATTGGATGCGACTACACCCCATTGAAAGCGATAGATGGAGAAATCGAGGTCTTCCTCATCATCGGAAGCAAGTTTCACGGTCTAGGCGCCTCGATTGCCACCAAGAAACCTGTGATCCTAGCAGACCCATACGCAAACGAAGTAGTCAACATGGCCAGAATGAAAAATATCACCGTCTTGCAGCGATACGCAGCAATCGATAAAGCCCGCTACGCTCAGAAATTTGCAGTAATACTGGGAACCAAACCCGGTCAATATGACCTCAAAGAGGCCACAAGACTCAAGAAGATGCTGATTGCCAAAGGCAAGACCACATCAATAATAGTGGCAGATGAGATCCGGCCAGATTCCCTGGAGAACTTTACGGATGTTCAGGCCTTCATCAATACAGCATGTCCTAGGATCGCAATTGATGATGCTGAAAGGCTCACAAAACCCATTTTGCTACCCAGAGAGGCCCTAGTGGCCATCGGCGAATTGACATGGGAGAACATACTCGACCAAGGCTTGCTCTAGGAACATAAAGAGTCGAAGATAAGGAAACTATCCAATGATCCCGAGAAAGCAACTGGAGATTGCTCTTGATAGACTAGCCCCCCACTCCCAACCTAAGGTCTGGCTGGAACAGTACACAATACCTTCGCAGACTGCCGCTGAGATGCTTCTCATAGCTTCGACTAACAAAGACATCCCTAACAAGACCGTCGTAGATCTTGGATGTGGCACGGGTAGACTGGCAATTGGATCACATATCCTAGGAGCTAAAGAAGTCATTGCCGTAGACATAGATCCAACATCCATCCAGACTGCAAAGGAAAATGCTCGAAGCATCGGGAAAGAGAGAAGCATACAATGGATCAATTCTGACATAGACATAATCGAAGGATCCTTCGACACCGTATTGATGAACCCTCCCTTCGGAACCAGAAACAGACACGCCGACAGGAGATTCCTACTGAAGGCTCTATCTATAGCTAACATGATCTATTCTCTACACAAACGGACGACAAGGCCCTACTTACTGAAGCTCATGAAAGACAACTCAGGCAACTTAGAGGCTCTTTACGAAATGCAACTTCAGATACCGCGAACATATGATTTTCACAGCAAGAAGAGATATAATGTTGAGGTTGACCTCCACGTCCTGAGGTCTAAAACGTAGGCGGGCAAAAGGATTAGGTCCTCGCAAAAGCAAACAGGTTTATATGAAGACCTCAACGAGATGTCAGGACAGAACGTACCTAGCTAGGAGTATGGCTAAACCATTTATGCCTGAAAAGAATCCTGGACGCGAGAAATTCGTGGTTCCAGGCTCGAAGCTGGGAGTCATTGAAGAATTCACAGCTGGAAAAGGAACATATGAGACAGATGGCGCTATCTATTCGCACCATGTCGGACTTGCCACAACTGATACTTCAAAGAAAGCGGTTTCCGTAGTTCCCAAGAATGACCCGATTCTCCCAGCTGAAGGGCAGAACATCATAGGTCAGGTTACGCATGCGATGGAGAAGATCGCAGTGATAGACATAGTCAAGATTGGTAACAAATTGTCCCCGACACCGTTTACTGGAGTACTTCACATATCAGCTTCAAGCCCAAGATATGAAAAGAGCATGAGCGAGGTTTGCCGGACACTCGATATAGTTAGGGCCAAAGTTGCAAGTACAACCGACGGTATCATCAGACTCATGACAGTAGGAGACAACCTAGGAGTCCTCAAAGCCTATTGTTCAAACTGCGGCTACCCACTCGCCTTGAGAAGAAGACTCTTGAAATGTGATAGATGTAATAATACTGAAAAGAGGAAACTTGCTGACGATTACCACTCCTAAAGGTTGAGATGCCTTTGAATATAAAGACGCTTAAGAAGACTCGAGATGAGTTAAGTATAGAGATAGAAGGAGAAGGACATACCTTCTGTAACCTCCTCCAAAGCACCTTGAATGAGGACAAAAACGTCGAGGTTGCTGGCTATGACGTTCCGCATCCGTTGACCTTGAAAGGCATAATCTATCTTAAGGTCAAAAAAGAAACCGACCCCTATAAGACACTTGAAAAAGCATTGAACAAGATTACCGAGAGAACTGATGAGTTCCTATTGAAGTTCAAGGAAGCTACAGGAAGTCCGTAATGGCCAAAGGCGAACTGAGGAAGATCCTCACAGATAAAGGCCTTGCGAGGCTCGGTGATGCATACGTCAATTTCATATATTCTCTAGCACTTACCGAAATTGAAGGCACGCCTACAGGCGTCAAGGTCAGTGACCGCATTCTCGCAGAGGCTGCCAAAGCCTCAGGACTAAAAGGAATTCTGCCCAAAAGAACTGGTAGGGACGACGTAGCAAACGCGGTGGAGGCTCTGCTTGTCTACGCTTGGCGGCACAAATTGATGACCTCTGAAGAAGCAATTGATATCCTAAAGAGAAATCCAAATCCTCGAGAAAGCTTCACTCACATTATCGAGGTCACAGCCAAGAGAGTACAGTCACTCCTCGGATTCCGAGAACTTGGTCAAATAACCAATATGGAAAGCCGCACCCTCGAATAGAAGAATTCGTTTCTGTGAAGGGGAAATAGTGAGAACCCCGCGAATACACGTAGACAAAAGAGGCATCAGAGTTCTCGGGATCTCAGAGAGCTTCATCAAGAGTAAGAGTAAGAAGTCCTTTCTTGCAGGAGTTGTAATGCGTGCTGATCTCATAGTTGACGGATTCTCTTTTACAAGAACGACTGTCGGAGGCAGAGATGCCACAGAGTGCGTACTCGAACTCTATCGCGGTCTCGACAGAGATGATATCAACTTCATATTCATCAACGGCTGCGTCATCAGTTGGTTCAACATCATAAGTCTGGGGAAGGTCTACATGGACACTTCTCTGCCTGTGGTGTGTGTTACGTATGAGGAGTCCGATGGACTGGAGAAGTATCTTACTGAGTATTTCGGGTCCGAGGCAGAAGAGAGAATTGCCAAGTACAAGGAGAACGGCTCAAGAGAGAAACTGAAACTACATACGGGAAAGATTGTCCTAACAAGATACTTAGGAATAGATAGGAATTCCACAGTAAGGATCCTCAATAAGTTCACCTTGCAAGGAGCCGTTCCAGAGCCGCTGAGGATTGCGCGTTTGTTGGCGAGAACGATGGTTCAACAGATGCCTGAGACGACTCTGTGAAAGCCCCCAATCAGTGCACTGCGATTCTTCCTTTAGTAATGCTTAAATGTGGCTTACCAAGTAATGGCTCGGACGGTTGCTCCAAAAGATGCATTTTTGTCCAAACTGCGGAATGACATTAGTTCCGACTAAGAAAGATAACAAGGTAATGCTGGTTTGCCCTAAGTGTAACTACGAAACAAAGAGGGCTACAAAAGAGATCTCAAAGATAAAACATGATAAAGAGAAGATAGTTGTAATCGGAAAAACCGAAGAGAAAGTGAGAACTCTTCCGAAGACTTCCGCAGTCTGTCCAAAGTGTGGCCATTCTGAGGCTTTCTATTGGCTTGTCCAGACCCGAGGCGCTGATGAATCTTCCACTCAATTTTTTAGATGTACCCGTTGCTCGTCAACTTGGCGTGAGACTTCTTAGGTTGACCACAACTAAGAAAAGAGTCGCTTTGAGAGAGGGTAGTAGAAGTTTACTGTGGGATATGTATGTTTAAAGCAGTAGTTCAGGATGCTAGAATATGGAAGAATCTATTGACTGCGATTTCGACTCTTATTGAGGAGGCAGATTTCAATACAACGAGTGAAGGCCTCAAGCTAAGATCGATGGATCCGTCTCACGTGGCAATGGTGGACTTTGAGTGGCCAAAGGTTGCATTCGAGGAATACGTTTGCGACAAGCCGACGGACATACGAGTCAATCTCTCTACGATGCTCAAGCTTCTTAAAAGAGGCAAGAGCGACGAGAGTTTGGAGATGGCCTACGATGAGGAGAACAAGAAGGTCAATCTCACGCTCAAAGGAAAGATACTGAAGAAATTTACCATGCCTACACTGGAACCTGTAGAGGAAGAGGTTCCCACTCCTAAATTGTCATTCAGTGCCAGAGTCAAGCTGATGTCTGAAACATTGAAAGAGATAGTTGAAGACAGCGAAACTGTGAGCGACAATATCAGATTTGAAGCAAACACTGATAAGCTCCTTGTCAAGGCAAGTTCTGAGCTGAGCAATGTAAGCATGGAGCTCACAAAGACTGATGGTGCTTTACTAGAACTAGATGTGAAAGAGACCGCTGCTGCTACCTTCAATCTCAACTACTTGGGCGAGATGGTCAAGGCTGGGTCTGCAACATCAGAAGTCGTTGCATTGGAATTTTCAACAAATATGCCTATAAGACTTGAATTTGAGATGGCCCAGCAAGGTCGACTCACATACTATCTGGCACCCAGGATCGAGTCAGAGTAAGACCAGTATATGAGTTCTGAAAGAGATAAGGCACGGTATCCCTTCACATCTGAAGCAGGAGAATTCGTCAAGAGCCTCAACATAGGAGTAGACGATCTAGCATCAGAACCCTACAATCTGATTTTGAAGAGAGCTGAACAAAGGATCCGGCAGGCACTCTTCAAACCTGATGAACTCTCACCTCAGGAACAAGACCCCAACATAGAGATCCCGTCCTTTCCAACAGCAATAATGCTTATGGCTTTTGTAGACAGTGAGAACGCCAAGAGAAGATACGCTGTTGCTGAATCTAAGAGCTTCTCCAAGAAACTAAAGGATGAGGAGCCGGAAAAGGTTCTTGAGATAGCCAAGGGAACCTTCGGTTGGAGGATCAAACATCCTGATGAGAGGACAGGAACAGTTGACTTCCTTCTCCACTTCAGAGAGTATTTGATCAACTCCAGAAATATGAACGAACTCAAATGGAAACTTACAAACCGCTACCTGAAAAGTGGCTATGTTCAGCTTACGAAAGACGAAGTGGCAAGACTGCTTGAGGAAGAGATCCAAAAAAAAATACTTGAGAAGACAAAGCATCCAAAAGTAGAACCCCCTAAAGCCCTACAAGAAATCCTCAGCGAAATAAATGGGCTTGCCTCAGTAAGAAGCGCTTCCCAAGATCTGGTTCAGACTTTCAGCATAGAAGTTGCAGATATGCCACCGTGCATCAAGAGAATGATTGACACTCTATCTTCTGGAGGAAGGCTATCACATATTGGAAGGTTCACTTTGACATCATTTCTGATAAATGCCGGTGCCACAGAAAAGGATGTGATGGACTTCTTCAAGACAGCATCTGACTTTGACGAGGGAAAGACCAGATATCAAGTGGAGCACATAAGTGGTGGAAGAGGGGGAAAGACCCGGTACACCCCCCCTAAATGTGATACGCTCAGGACACACGGATTGTGTGTTGGCCCAGATGAGCTCTGCAAACGAGTCAAGCATCCCTTATCTTACTACAAGAGAAAAAGAATTCTATCAAAGAGATCTGTAGCCAAACCAGCCCAAGCTCCCGAAATCTGAAGACCAATTCGCGCGCACTAAGCCAAAGATTGCAGCGTAGCGTGCGTAAGATGCAGAACTTGCTTTCGCTAATTGGATATCTAAATAGGCTACACGTATGGAAGATTATAGACAACCATGATTGAAGAGAACTTAGAACAGCGAACCCGAGAATTAGTCAGGGACAAATTCTCGGAGTACTATAGGACAAACAAGAGCGCGATATTACCTCCGCCACATATTGAACGTAGAGAATTCGGTTTTCTTCTTACGGAAGGAGTTATGGTAAGGCACAAATCATTCAAACAGGTTGATGGCTTAGTGAGCTTCATAGAGGCTACTGTTCCATCTGATGTATACCACTCTGCAGCCTACTACCTTGATCCTGAAGCTCCGATGGATAGCAAATGCTGGACCGGTTCTGATCTGATATTTGACATAGACGCTGATCACATAGATACCGAATGCAAAGAAAGACACGACAGATGGTCATGCCTGGAATGCAAGGCCACAGGTCACGGGAAGACACCTAAAATTTGTCCCAACTGCGGAAGACAGAAACTCAGTGAAGATACTTGGATGTGCTACGACTGCTTAGAAAGGGCAAAAGAGGAAGTCCTGAAATTAATTGACTTACTGAATTCGGATTTCGGAGTCAACCATGATCATATGAGAGTCAACTTCTCTGGACATCGTGGCTATCATCTTCATGTTGACACGGAAGACGTTAAGAGCCTAGGTTCTGAAGAGAGAAAGGCGATAGCGGATTACGTGACCGGAACAGGTCTTGATGGAGACCTCTTGGGCTTCTATGATCTGGATGGTAGGATCAAAATTGAAGGCGGCCCGAAAATAACCGACCCTAGTTGGAGAGGAAGAGTAGCAGGAAGAATCGATAAGATACTATTCGAAGCAGATGTGGAAGAACTAAGGAGTATTGGATTAAAGAGCAAGATGATTGAGACCGTGAGGAAACGGCGAAAGGAAGCAGAATCTTCAAAGGATAGATCTCTTCTAGGGTTAATTGAAGGGTTTGGAGAACAGACCTGGAAGTTGATCATTCAGAGATCAGTCTCTCTCGAATCTGTAGGAATAGATACTGTAGTGACAACAGACATTCACAGGTTGATAAGACTCCCAGGCACTCTAAACGGAAAGACAGGCCTGAGGGCAATGAAAGTTCAGATAGGCGAGCTGCTCAAATTCAATCCACTCGAACAAGCTACAGTCTTCGGAGGATATGAGACCGTCCATATCCAAGAAGCTCCTCAGTTCACGGTTGGCGGAGAACAATACGGCCCATTCAAAGATGTTGACGAAAAACTCCCCACTGCTGCCGCTATCTTCCTCCTTTGCAAAAGGAAAGCCTACCCGGTGGTCAAACCGATTGTATAATAGACTTTACAGGGCTTGGCGAAAGGAGAAGCTGGAATCCAAGGATCTTCAGCCTCTGGAACCCAATTTCTTTGCCGAGATGAGCCAGTACGTCAAGAAGATGCGTGAAGAACTTCGAATGCTTGATGAGAAGACCCTCCGATACCGCATCTTGAGTATGGAGCTTGAGAAGGCGCAGACTTTGGTCTCCTCAATTATGCAAGCAAGACTCCAGAAACTGATCGACTTGATATTTTATGACGGAAATGCGCCTCAAGCCTATCTTACAAGCGAGGAGGTGGTGATCTACAGGAATCTACTGGAGGTATTTGAGCAGTATAGACTACTAAGAAGGAGGGTGCTTGAGGGCAGGAGTACTGAACCTCCAGCTAAGGTGAGCCCCCAGTCTGGAAAGATCTTGGTTAGATTTACGACCAAGATCCCGTCCGTTGTCGGCGTAGATATGCAGACATATGGATCCTTTGAGCCTGAAGATATTGCAACACTGCCAAGAGAGAATGCTGAGGCGCTCATACGCCAGAAAGCTGCTGCAAAGATAGAGGCAGACGACTAGCGTGGGCTGACAGAAGCCTGAACCCCGCATCACATGCATACGCATCATATACATTGTATAAACGAATAAATAGTGCATTCAGAGGTTGTACTATCCCTCCTACCTGGTGTACAAGATATGAAGATGATGAAGGAGCTCAATACATTCTGCCCAAAATGCAAACATCACACTCCACATGGCGTCTCAGTTTACAAGAAAGGTAGAGAAAGATCCTTAGCAGGCGGCGTTAGAAGACACGAACGTGAGAAGCACGGCTACGGAGGCCAAAAATGGCCTGAACTGAAGCGGACGGCAAAGACTACAAAGAAGCAGGTTCTGAAAATGAGATGTAAAACCTGTGGATACACCCTTCAGAAGCAGGGCATAAGATTGAGAAAGCTGGAGTTAGGAGCTTAAGAAGAATGGTCAAAAGAGGCCTCATACCAAAACCCGAGAGTAACTTCTTGAAAGTAAAATGTCCAAAATGCTCTAATGAACAGACTTTGTTCGAGAGATGCGCAACAATCGTAAAATGTAGCGTATGTGACGAGATCTTGGCTGAACCTTCTGGCGGAAGAGCTACAATCAAAGGTGAAGTCGTTCAGACATTCAGTTAGGAGGGAGCCGAGATCTCCTCCTTAGGATACCCAGAAGTTGGAGACGTCGTAATAGCCACTGTCACCAGACTCACAGACTACGGAATCTATGTCAAACTTGACGAGTATGGTGGAAGAGAGGCACTTGTTCACATATCGGAGATCTCAACAACTTGGGTTAGGAACATAAGAGATCACGCTAGGGAAGGACAGAAGCTAGTCCTTAAGGTCCTTAGAGTCAACCCCCAGAGAGGACAGATAGATCTCTCTTTGAGAAGAGTGACCGGCAGAGAGAAATCAGACAAACTCCTCGAATGGAAAAAAGGCAAGAAAGCAGAGTTAATCCTCAAAGCGGCAGCTGAAAAACTGACCACAGACCCCAAGAAAATTGAGGAAATTAGAAACAAGATCCTTTCCAAATATCCTAATGTTTTTGATGCACTGGAAGAGTCTGCTGAAGTGGGTGACAAAGTATACACGAAGGCCGATATTGAGCCTGAATGGGCAGCGGCACTCACTGAAACAGCGAAACAGAAGATCAAGATCGAGACTGCAGACGTGACGGCAACGATAGAGATTTCGAGCACAAAACCTGACGGAATCGAGAGTGTTAGAACCGCCCTCCTCAACGCGGCGAAGATAAAGAAGCCTTCTGATGTAACCGTTGACATTTACACCATTGGAGCACCAAAATACAAAATCGAAATCGTAGCAAAAGACTACTCTGAAGCAGAGAAGATACTTCAAGAAGTTGTGAATGAGGCAGTTAACACCATAAATACCTTGGGAGGAGCGGGACGCCAGCTAAGTTGAAATGGCAAATAAGACGATGCACAAAATGCAGAGAATACACGCTTAAAGACATATGCCCAAAATGCAACATCGCAACTGAGAGCCCGATACCGCCTAAGTTCTCACCGCAAGACAAGTACGCTAGATACAGAATACAGAGACTGGACCTCAATGAAGACAATGATGATCGAAGCAAAGACCAAACCGAATGAACCCACAATCATCGAGGGCTTACCCGGTCTCGGCTCTGTCGGTAGGATAGTAACCCAAGAGATCATAAGAAGCCTCGAGGCAAAGAGAATAGCAACGATCTATTCTCCGCAATTCCCCTATTATGCGATTGTCGATAAAAATGGTGTTGTTAGACTTCCACGAAACGAGTTCTACTACTGGCGCAGCAAGAGGAATAGAAAAGAGATCATTGTAATAACAGGAGACTGCCAACCTCAGAGTTCGGCTGGCCAATACGAAATTGCGGACATGATAATGGATTACGCAACCAAACATTCAGCCAGACTTATAGTTACTGTTGGAGGATATACTTCGAAGAGGAAAAAAGAGGCAACGGTCGTTGGCGCGGCAACAAGCCCAGAACTGGTAAAGAGGCTCAACCGACTGGGCGTGGTAGTAAACAAGGCAGGCATACCTGTAGTTGGAGTGTCAGGCCTGATGCTGGGACTTGCACAGCCCAGAGAGCTTCCTGCCTTGTGTCTGCTGGGTGAGACTATTGGTTACGTCCCAGATCCCAGAGCAGCCAAGAGTGTTCTGAAGGTCTTGGTGAGACTGCTTGACATAGATCTGGACTTTGCAGGGATCGAGGACGACATAACAAAGATGGCTAAGATCGAATCTAAGATACGAGAGGTTGAGGAAGATATGGACCTTGCTCTAAAAGGCAAGGTCTCAGAGAAGACTGTTGGGTATATCTCCTAACCACGCTACTTTCCAATTCTCACTACTTTTGTCACTTGACTGTGACTTCTAATACCTCACTGGTCATAGCCTGGTACTCTGCAGTTCCTGTCCATGAGGCTCTGACATGATAGACCCCTGCAGTCTCAGGACTCCACTTGGGTGTGAAGACGCCTTTCAGTGGTTGCCCGATTATTTCGGGCACCCAACTCTTATTGTCAGCGCTGATTTCGAACGTCACCTGACCGTCAGAGAGTTCTGGATATATCCTAACATCTACGCTCACATTCTGTCCAACTGAGACAACAGTTGGGTCTACGATCAACTTCACCGTGGGCTTGCCTTTGAGAACAGACAACTTTTGAGGGGCACTTGTTGCTGAGGCATACTTGTCTGGAAGACCAGACCAAAGCGCTCTGACATTGTATTCGCCAACTCCCGGAGACCATTCATACTTGTAGGTTCCGTTCTGGAAGGTTTGAACATCCTTTATTGAGGACCAACTTAGGCCTTTGTCTTGAGAATACTGAAGATGCATTGTATGATTACCTAGAGGTCTGGACTCCTCGTCTGACAGACTTCCAGTGAACTCCACCTTCTCGGGATAACTCACGTTAAGCCTTCCGACATTGAGACTGACACTTGTAAGTGTCAGATACTTGACCTCGTAGACGAGAACAAACTTGTTGGAGGAAACAAATACAGGTCTGAGAAATTCATTTCCTGCCTGGCTGGAGTAAGCGCCTGACATCGTCAGTCCAAGAAGTGTCGAGTTTGAAACTCCTTTATTATCTACTATCGTCTGGTTTGAGACGATTTTGTCGGCGACTGTTATGACCCGGTCGTATCTAGTGTAGGCATTCTCTCCTTCACCAGTCCTTCTTGCGTAGTAGTCTATTTTCTGGCCGTCCAGTTCTGAACCGTTGCTGATTCTTGCCATCCAGTACCATTTGCTGTCTTCGCCGAAACCGTAGAATTTGACACTGTTGTCCTGCATATACCATGTGACTAGGACTGCCACGTGACTAACATTATACTTCTTAAGTGTCGGCAGGGACACGTTGAAGTCCGAGAGAAAAGTCCTTCCAATGACTGAGATTTGTGTTGTATTCATAGTTCCGTTGTCTGCAAGGGACTTCTTTCCACCAACCGCGGTTATCCAGTATCCATAGTCCCACCATGAGAAGACCACGGCACTATCTGGAAGATTATCCTTCATCCACGTAAGGGCTTCAAGCCAGTCCTGAGGGGCTTGTTTGACTGTCGGCAGGCTTGAGGTGACTATTGTTGCTGGCGCGTAGCCTGCTCGGACAGCCGCGCCGAATGTTGGAGTGATAATGAGGAGCAGAACGAGCAGTATCGCCACGCCGAACTCTCTTCCAACTCTTGTAGTGAAGCGTATCTTTCTCTTCGGGAAGATCACTGCTTCCCTTATGATATCGATAGCTGGTGTGGCAATCTCACTCACACTTATTGCCGCCAGCAGCGCTATTGCCGGCGCCATTATGAGGGACAGTCTGACAAGGGATGAGGCAAAGTAGATTGAGGTAAGACCGAACAGAATAATGAAGAGGTCTTTGTCCCTGCGACGCTGACCTGCAAAATAGAATCCGAATATTCCAAGCAATGTCAACATTCCGAACTCGTGGAAGAAGGAGGCCCATGTGGCCATACGATGCTCAGCAACAGACTCAACTATCGGCATGTCAACCCTCGTCGTGGGATAAAGAACTGTCCAGAACTTGCCGCCAAGCTGCGCCATTAGACCGTGTTGCCAAAGCACAACGGCCGCTACTACAAGGAACAACAAGACACCCACTGCTCCTCCGACTTTCATCGTCCTAGTCTTGGCTTTTCGGAAGAATTCATAGCCGCATAATATCACGAAGATTCCCGGAATTGTTAGAGTTGACCATTCCTTTAGTGCGGCATAACCCATCTGAGGAAGCTGCGCCATGGCTAGAAATGCAAGGCCGAAACTGATTCCGTAGGTTGAGAGCAGACGGCTGGAGTATCTGCCGAAGAACACAAGAACTATTGAGAAGAGTGCCAGCAGTGACATCGGATACCTATACGCTCCCCACCCACCTGCAAGATAAGCCATCGAAGCCCCCGATAGAAGTGCATAGATTACACTCGATCTGAATGATCTGTCAGGTGACGTAGCTTTAAGGTAGAAGAGGAATGTGAGAAGCATCGCGAATATTCCTATTGTCTCGTCGTCGAAGAAGCCGGCAGCTGTGCGGAAGATATGTGATGAGCTAAATGCCAGAAACAGTGCTGCAAATACTCCCACACCCCGACCCCATAGGTCCTTAGCGAATAGATAGAGAACAACGCAAGTAGCGGTCCCAAGGATAACTGGGAAGAATACGCATAGCTCCAACACAGAGACTTGGATACCGATCGATTTTAGGAACATGTACAGCATAGCGGCTGTAAAGGCCAAACCAGGATAGTTCTGCGTTGCCATGTCTCGCCCCCAAGGATACCAACTCATGGCGTCGTGCCAAGTGAAGAACGAGGTGAAACCATTGTTCACGATGTGTTCTGTCAATCGATACTGGACGTAGGGGTCAAATTCTGAGAGATAAGCACCCCATCTCAAAGGTAGAGAACGGAGAAGAGCCGCTGCCACGACAATAGCTGCTATGCATAGGAAGTTCAGATAGGACGCTTTAGAGATTCTTGAAAGTGAGAACCTGAGGTCATGTGCCCTTCTAGTGATCCCTTCCTTCAGGGAATTGCCTGCCGAACTCAAGAACTCGGCCTTGGAGGTAGACAACGAATATTCCTCACGAATGCTAACGGGAGGTTTGAATGCGCCTTATTTGTGTTATGGTTAGATAAAGAGTTCCTTCTGAAGCTAAAATATAAGGACCCTATCGACTTTATGGGTGTGAGCTGCTTGAATTGACCGCGCCCGCTGTTGGAAAGATACCACACAACTACTCTCCCCACTCTTTTGAGAAGAAGATCTTGGATTGGTGGAACGACTACAGAATTTATGAAAGGGTTAAGCAGAGACTCCACGGCAGAGACAAGTTCTACTTCCTTGACGGCCCACCCTACGTTACTAATCCACCACATGTTGGCACAGCTTGGAACAAGATACTCAAGGATAGTGTCATCAGACACCGCAGAATGTTGAACTATGATGTTAGAGATCAGCCAGGTTATGACTGCCATGGGTTGCCAATAGAGGTGAAGGTTGAGGAAGACCTCAAGATAAAGAGCAAGAGGGAGATTGAGGAGTCCATAACCATAAAGCGGTTCATAGAAGCCTGCAAATGCTACGCGCAAGAGAACTCTCGAATCCAGACGCAGGTCTTCAAAGACCTCGGGGTGTGGATGGATTGGGATAGACCCTACCTAACATATCGGAATTATTTCATTGAGTCCGTGTGGTGGACAATAAAGAGGGCCGAAGAGAATGGTCTACTGCAGAAAGGCTTGAAAGTCGTTCACTGGTGCTCACGTTGCGAGACAGCCTTGGCCGGATATGAAGTTACGGACGAATACAGGACTGTAAGAGACCAGTCGATCTTTGTCAAATTCCCGGTAGATGGTAAGAAGAACGAATACATACTCATATGGACAACAACTCCTTGGACTCTTCCAGCTAACCTCGCGGTCATGGTGAATCCTGAGATTGACTATTCGAGAGTCAGAATAGATGATGAAGTCTACATACTAGCGGAGGCAAGGCGGCAGGCTGTATTCGGTGATCATCCTCAAGAGGTAATAGAAGTTTTCAAGGGAGAGAGGCTGAAAGATGTACGATATCGACCGCCTCTACTTGAGGAAGTCACAATCCAGTCCAAGCCTGATCTCGGGGTTTCTCACAAAGTCGTCTTGAGCAAGGAACACGTTTCAATGGAGGAAGGGACTGGATGTGTTCACTGTGCACCTGGCCACGGTGAAGAGGACTTTGAGGTTGGTCAGGAGAATAGACTCCCAGTCGTAAGTCCAGTCGACGAAGCTGGAAGATTCACCGAGGAAGCTGGTAAGTATTCAGGCAAGTACGTCTTTGAGGCTAACCCAGAGATAGTTGAAGATCTAAAGAACAAGTCGTTGCTCTACAAGACATCGACAGTGGAACACCCCTACCCTCACTGCTGGAGATGTAAGACTCCCCTAATCCTCAGGGCGACTGAGCAATGGTTCATCAAGATCACAGACTTGAAAGAAAGAATGCTCGATGAGAATGAGAAGATCATCTGGGCTCCCGAGTGGGCTGGAAAGAGAAGATTCAGAGACTGGCTGCTCGGTGCCAGAGACTGGGTTATCTCACGCCAGCGATACTGGGGAACACCCCTGCCTATATGGATTTGTCAAGAATGTGATAGAAGAGTTGTTGTAGGCTCGGAGAAAGAACTCAGGGAGAGAGCCCCCCACCTCGGGGCCGCTATAGAACTTCACAGACAAGATGTTGATCCAGTAAAATTCGGTTGCGAATGTGGAGGATCGATGAGTCGAGTCCCTGATATCGTAGATGTCTGGATGGACTCGGGTGTCGCCTCATGGGCTTCTCTACAATACCCAAGGAGTCAGGAGGAGTTCCATCGATGGTGGCCTGCGGACCTCATAATTGAAGCTCATGATCAGACCCGAGGATGGTTCTACTCTCAGCTAGGTGCAGGCGTGGTCGCATTTGGGAAGTCACCCTACAGGAGTGTCCTGATGCATGGCCACACTTTCAATGTAGACGGGCAGAAGATGAGCAAGTCACAAGGCAACTTCATCTCACCCCATGACGTGGTGGAGAAATACGGCAGAGACGCCCTCAGGCTCTATGAACTTCAACGGACCGTATGGGAGGACTTTGACTTTTCAACTGCAACGGTCGAGGAGACACTCCGAGATCTAAAGGTGATATGGAATGTCTACGCATTCGCCAGCATCTACATGAACCTTGATACATTCAACCCTGAAAAATCGCCGGTCGGAGAAGGCAGTCTCAGACCTGAAGACAGATGGCTCGTCTCCAAGACGGAGAGCTTGAAACTTCTTGTGCATAAGGAGATGGATAGCCTCAACATACACTCAGCTGCAAGGGCACTCGTACAGTTCGCTGTTGAAGACCTCAGCAGATGGTACATCAAACTGGTCAGAAGAAGATACTGGCAAGAGAAGGAAAGCCCTGACAAGATCGCTTCGTACTCAACCCTTTACCACGCACTGAAGACTTGGCTTCTATTGAGCGCGCCATTCATACCGTTCTTCGCGGAGGAACTCTACCAGAAGATGATCAAACCTGCGGAGACTGCCCCTCTTGAGAGCGTACACATGTGCCGTTACCCTGCCCCAAAGATCGATTGGATAGACCCCTCACTTGAGGAGAATATGGAGCTAACCAAGGAGCTGATCGGTGCAACCTTGAGTGCGAGGCAGGCTGCCAAGATAAAGCTGAGGCAACCGGTCTCGAGGATAATAGTCGTCACGGATGAGCCTTCTGTGCAGAAGGCAGTTAACGCTTTTGAGCAGATCATCTACTCCCAAGCGAACACTCGAAAGATAGAATTCGTTAATGTTGAGGAAGAGGAGAAACTAAAGAAGTTGAAGGCATATCCGAACTTCAAAGCCCTAGGGCCGGCCTTCAAACAAGAGACAAATCGCGTTGCTGACGCCATAAAAACTCTCGACGGCGGAAAAGTATACGGCGAAATCAAGGAGAAAGGCTCCTGCCTCTTAGATCTATCTGGAAAGACCTACACTCTCAACTCAGACATGGTGAACTTCATAGAGGAGATGCCTGAGAATTTCGCACCGGGCGCATTCAGCAAAGGCAGAGTCTACGTTGACATCAAGATGCCTCAGAAACTCCTCGCAGAGGGCTTGGTAAGGGATGTGGTAAGACGGATGCAGGAGATGCGAAGGCAGTTGGACCTACCTGTCGATGCTTACGTCTCCGTATGCATACAAGCTCCTAGCAAGACCCAGCTTGAGTCACTGAAGAAGAAGAGAAACTACATCTGTGAAGAAGTCAGAGCTGAAAAGCTCGCTTTTCTCAGAAAAGGGCAGAAGAGACCACCGGCCGAACTCTTGAGGGAATGGATGATCGATGGAGAGATCTACTTAATGGGTCTACAAAAGGTCAAAAAGAAGCCGACCAAGAAGATCAAAAGACCGCCCTCTCGCGCAAAACAGAAAGATAGACGATCAAGACTCAGAAGGCGATCGTAAGAGCTAGCGCGCGCTCTGGTGATCCGTAAAGGGAAGGCATACGTTAGAAGCCCCTTTCAGGCCCCTACTTGATGATTTTCTTGCTGATTATGTCCTTGCACTTGGCAGCATATTCGCAGTAGTCCAGGCAGGATGTACCATTCTCCCTTGACACTTGTGCTCCGCAGTCGTCACATTTTGTCTGCGTCTCGTCACTCCATATCTCCAAGCTTCTGCCGCAGCTGTGACAATTAATCGTCTCTGGCGTAGGCCTTATGAATTTGTTAATTCCAGGGCATGTTTCTGGAAGTGTCTTTGGGGTCAAACTCTCCCCTAAACCTCCATTTGGTTAAGCCTAATCTTAGGTCTTTCTGCTAGTTGAGTGCTTTCGGCGTGGCACCTTCTCCATACACTTGGAAACTGGATATTTTCTTTCATCTTTCTTAAGCTTGGAGAGGACTGATCCTGCCACATCTATCTGGAGAGCATCTGCAAAAGCCAGACAATAGATCATGACATCAGCCAGTTCGTTTGACAGGCATCTGATATTCTCAGAATCCTTTGTCAAGATCTTGGATTCTTCTGTTGTACACCACTGGAAGATCTCCAGAAGCTCGGATGCCTCGATACATATGGATTCAGCCAAGTTCTTTAGGTCGTGGAATTTCTGCCATCTGCGTTGTTGCACGAATCTTGAAACGGCATTCTTCAGAAGGTCCAGGGTAACCTCTCTATCATTTGATAATGTCAAATCACATCACCGATTCGAGCTTGGTTCCTGATAGGTGTCCTATACTAGACCACAGTCCAGACGGGGATGAGCTTGACAAATGCTTGGCTGAATATCGCCTCAGCCATCCTTTGGTAGCCGGACGTGTTGAGATGTAGACCGTCGCTGGAGTACTTCTTGTCAAGCATCTTTGTCTTTGGGTCTACTGTTGCGGAGAACAGATCGACAGAGACCGTCTCGTTGTCGAAGCAATAGTCAGTTATCAACTCGTTGAGTTCGAGTCTTGGTTTGATATAGGTCTGATCTCCTACTACCGACGGGAGAGTGCAGGCGATCACTTCTATTCCTGCTGAGGCTGCTTTCTCATACATCTGTACTAGGTTCTCAAAGATCTCGTCAGGTTCCGTACCCCAGCCGATATCGTTAGAACCCCCAAGTATTATTGTGTAGTTTGGTTTGGTGGTTATTACGTCGCTATCAATTCTGCGCAGCATATCAGAGCTTGCTTCGCCGCTGACCCCTTTGTTGTAGATTGTTACTTCTATGAGTTTGAGTTTTCCGATCTTTTCTAGGGATGCATCGATCATACTCTTGAGTGGGTCGGTGTAGGGGGTAGACTTGGGCAGTGTTTTTCCTGGTCCGGGTGACTGATAGCCTGCGGTCAGACTGTCTCCGAAGGCGACAACAAGTATCTTCTTCTTGGTCTTTGTGGCGGTCTCGATTTCTTCGGTCTTCGGTTGTTTTGCAGTTCTGGCAGGTGGCAAGGTAGGGATTTCTCCAGGGGTGATTCGGAGCTTGGTTCACTGCTATTTATAACTTCCTAAGAACTGGAAAGTCGCGTCTGACTAATTGAGCACGCGCTTTTTGAGCCGTTCAGATAGAGTGCGCTAGATTTGGTGACGACTGCCCTGTCTCGATGTGGCTATGATGGTGTGGATTTATAGGGTGATTATGACTAGATGTTAGGGTCAGTTGAATTGTGCGGCCTGTTTCCATCAAAGAGACAGTATTGTTGTACGCGAAATCCAGTTTGATGCAGGGAAATGAATGTTCGAATTGGCTTGTTCTCTGGACCTTGCCGAAGTCCATCTGCAGATGAATAATATTCAGGTGATAGCTGCTGCAGCGATTTCAATAGCGGTAGTCTTGGTGGTGGTTATGCTAGTGCTTGTTCTCAGAACGAGGAACCGCCCAGGAGCTGGCTTTCATATGCACCACCTCCATGCCATTCCACCCCTTTCGCCGAATTCCAGTCAGACCACTCCCACGAATACCGTTTTGGAGATGCTGCAAAAGGACCTCGATGATGCTTCCTCATCATATTCTGCTGGACTGCTCTCAAAGAAAGACTTCGATGACAGGGTGGCGGAAGTCAAGAAGACATTGGAGGATCTTAGGCAGTTTACTGAGATTGCACCTAAGAATAAGAAGTGTAGTGACTGTGGCGCGGAGATCGAGACTGAAGCAAAATTCTGCGACAGATGTGGAGCTAAGCAATAGGTATAGCACGCGCGCGCTGAGCGGTTGTTGATCTTAGGAAGCCCGATGGATGTGGGCTTTGCCATGAGGTCTGTCCAGAGGATGCTATAGCCGCCAAGAAGATCGTGGATAGAGATCTCTATCCGAGACCTGACTCAAAGCCACGTCATAGGCGCTTCGTTGAAAGCAAGGGACTGGATGAAGACGAGATCTGCGGGTTAACGGACGAATAGTGTGGGTGCGGCCCTTCAAAAAGGGGGAGCCGCCTCACTATGGGGATTCTTACTTCTGTTCTATTATCGTCTTGAGGAGGTCGCAGTATTTCTGGGCGTCCATCAAGGCGGCTAGATCTTGATCTAGATTTGACGGATTAATCACTGCTACCCAACCATCACTGTAGGGATTGTTGTTTACAAGTTCTGGGTTGTCAGGTAAGCCGTCATTGACCTCTAGGACTTCGCCTGAGACTGGACAGTTGAAGTCCGAGACTGCCTTGACTGACTCCAAAGTTCCGGCGGCCTTGAGCTGTTCAACTTTAGCCCCGACCTGAGGCAACTCAACGAATACAACTTCATGCAGGGCCTTCTGGGCGTAATCTGTTATGCCGACCCGGCATTTGCCGTCCTCCACCTTGACCCAGGTATGTTCCTTAGTGTAGTGGAGACCTTCTGGAACTTCATAATCATCAATCTTCAATATACTTGCACCTCTGAACGATTGGAACTAATGCTGCGGGTGGGTATATATCCGTGATCAATTGCTTCTAAGGTTCGGGGTTCATAGGGGTTATCTTTATCGCCTCTATGTTGAAGTCCAACTTGTTCTTGCATCCCGGGCAGAGACCTCCATGTTTATGTATCGTCTCAAGAGGCGACTCAAGTTCTAGACCGACATATAGTTTGTGACCACAGTTACTGCAATATATCTTCTGAGGCAAAACGTAGCAACCCTGACAAATGATTAAAGCAACACTATTTCAACTTTGAGTCGGATACCAACATGCGCGCTAAGAATTTATAACTGTGATCTGATACTCCAAGGGGAATGTGGCAGACTTGAGCAAGACTGTTGGGAGCAAAAGTTGGAGGATGAATAGGTTTCTCAACAATCTTGCCTTCAGACTTAAAGTATTCCGTCTACCAGGGTTCTTGGCAGCCAGACCTTCTCTGACGATAATGACTGTGGTATTGATGGCCTTCGCACTCTTTGTGTTGGCTGGAGGCGTCTACAGTCTGGTTGAGGTAATGTCGGGCAGGGTATTGACTATGTTGCCTGTGGCCCGAGGTTGGACCTTCATCTATCCCGGAAATCTCAACATGCAAACAATAAACGAGAGTCTTATTTCTGGTATGCTCTATTTCTTGGGAGCTGTGGGGTTCTACATGGTGCTAAGGAGCGTAAGATTGGCCTACAGGCCACGTCAAGCCTACCTGACACTGATCATGGGTTTGATGTTAGTACTATTGGTTGTATACTACACCACTATACTGCTCCAAAGCAAGCTATCAGGTTAAAGGTCTTACCACCAGTACTTCTTGACTCCGAGGTGGTATGCGATGAAGTTCGCTAGAATATGTACCGGTGGAGTAAAGAGTCCAAGGATTATCGCTGTTCCTACGCTGGCTTGATGCACAGGGTAAGCCAGAAGCAGGGCTCCGAGTATGAAGTCGAGCTGATCAAGAACAGGAAATGGTGCACCGGGCTTCATCTTTAGCCTGCGTTTGATGAAAGCGCCCAAGAGATCCCCGAGTAATGCGCCAAGTGATGCTAGGCTGCCGAGAATGAAGAGTCCTCCCTCAAGAAAGAATTCCATTGCGATCGATGCCAGAACACCACCGAAGAGACCGAATGCGAAACCTTTGAAGGTCTTGTTCGTCCCTAAGATCCTCTCACCGTCTATGAATCGGTAGCCGCGATCGATTGGCCCTCCTCCTTTTGAGACTGCGGGTAATGAGTTGGCCAAGTAAGCTGGCACGGCTATGTATACTGCAAACAGCAGATCTGTCCATGTTATCATAATTCTCTACTCATCGTGGGTACCCTGATTGATAGTGGAAGTCTCTTAGGCCTTGCTCAGTCATCTCTAGATAGCATCGCTTGTCAGCAACATCTCTGGAGAGACTCCTTTCAAGTCTTACCTCTTTGATCTTAGTGTCGACGGTTGATTTCAGCCATAATATTGTCTTAGGCCAATGGAAGAGCGTTCGGCGTGCAACAGGCTCTACCTTCCATCCAACATCGTCGACTCTAGATCTCACTTGTCCTGTTATGATTGATGTCAGATTATGTCTTGAGCTAAGTTCAACGAGATATGCAAGTTGTCTGTTCAATTCGCGATTGAGAGCGAAGGTCACTGCACTTCCACCGAGAGCTGTTCTGTAGAGAGAGGTCATCGTATCTATGACTACCAGTCCAACTCTCTCTGTGATGTAATTCTCGAGGCTCTCCACTATCTTTGACTGTTCAAGAAAGGACTGCGGCAGAAACACGATTATGTTATCGCAAACGTCGGTGTTTCCAGATCCAATGATCTGTAGGAGCCTTTGGTGGGAGAAGGATTGGTCTGAATCTACATATAGTGTTTTGAGACTTCTTCTTGAGGCTGCGACTGCACACTGCAAGCTCAGTGTGGTCTTTCCTGTGGAGGCCTCACCGTATGCTAGGCTGAGATAACCTGTGGGGAAGCCGCCCCCGAGTAGCTGGTCCAAGGATGGCGTGAGGGTTGAGAGCATACTCATCTTTTTCCAGCAGGCTAGCGCGCGCGAGCGTAGACCAGTTGAGGACGGATCTCAGCTATATATTTTGACTGTGCGATCAGCTCATTGACCAAGCAGTTTTTACCATGGCTGCACACCCACTAGTGAGACAGCCTGGAGAGTGGCGGGTCGTTGAAGTTTGTTTTGCAGGCAGGGAAGACCCTGTTGATCTCGGGTCCAGCCTCATTGAGGCTTGAGAAAGGATCGGCTGGAGTCTTCGGCGCTCCACTTCGGCTCAAAAGGAACCTTATCATCAGAAGGGAACGCCAACTCCCGATCGAGACTGTTGATGAGTCTGTATTTGATGCTGAGCTTGGTGAAAAAGCCAGCTACTTGGAGTTAGACGGGAGCGCCGTTCCCGACTCCTGGTATTTAGCTTATGAGGCCTTTCAGAGATTGGAGGCTGGCAAGGCTGTAGTTATTGGTTCTACGGACACGGGAAAGAGCACTTTCTGCGCATTCCTTGCAAATCATATGCTGAAGCAAAAGGACAGAATTGCCGTGATCGATGCCGATATCGGCCAGTCTGATCTGGGCCCTCCTGGGAGTCTCGGTCTGAGCATCATCAGTAAGCCTTTGATTGAGCTTGGAAGTTCAAACGTTGATGCTATGGTATTCATCGGTGAGACAAGCCCAAGCTCGGTTATTGAGAAGGTGATTGAGGGAATTATGAAACTCTGGACACACATTCCCAGCAACATTCCTACAGTGATCAACACTGATGGCTGGGTATCCAACGACGAAGCTGCCACCTATAAGCTCCAATTGTTGAAGGGACTGAAACCAGATCTTGTTGCGGGTCTGGCTGAGAGCAGTGAGTTAGATCAGATCTGTCAGAGAAGCAACACTCCAATAATGAAGGTGAAGGCTCCGAAGTTCATTAAGGCAAGAGGACAGGCGGAACGTAGGAGTCTCCGTGAATATGGATACAGAAAACATTTGAGGCATGCAATTCACAAGAACTTCTCACTTGAAAATCTCAAAGTTGACTGCCTTATGACCGCAAGGCCTGAACGTGGAGAGATATTGGGCTTCCTTGATGGTGAAGGATTTCTTGTCGGGATAGGAGTCCTGGAGAATCTTAATCGAACAAGGAGGCTTCTGAGGGCTTACACCAGTGTTTCAGTAAGGAGTGTTGCTGAGATAGATTGTGGCAGGATTAGGCTCTCCTTCAACGGTGAAGAGTTAGGCTGGCCTGAAGACTACAGACCCACAACAAGGAGAACGTGACCGTTCAGTTTTCGCGTTGATGCAAGTTCTCTGCAACAGCTTATATCATCCTAGAGTTGAGAATGTTAGTCCCGAGCCGACCTTGAAGATACTTCTTCTGACTGATCGAGATATCAAGCCGCTTCTGGAAATCAACGAGGTTCTCGAGTCTGTTGAGCAGGCTTTTCGCGAGAAGGGGCTTGGCAGGGTACAGATGCCGGCAAAGACGTACTTGTACTATGAGAAGTATGACGGGGACCTCAGAGTTATGCCGGCTTACATGGAGTCTATGGATGTTTCCGCAGTCAAGGTTGTGAATGTCCATCCAGAGAATCGCAAATTCAAGCTTCCGACAGTGATGGCAGTCATACTACTGATCGATCCGAAGACTGGTGCTGTGCAGGCCATTATGGACGGGACTGAGATTACAGCTGCAAGGACAGGAGCTGCGGGTGGCGTCGCGACCAAGTATCTTGCCAAGGATGGACCCTGCAGACTTGGAATAATAGGGGCAGGGGTCCAGGCGACCAAACAGCTTGCCTATGTGTATCATGTCAGGGAGCTTTGTGAAGTCAAGGTTTACGATCTGGTTGAAGAAGCGAAGCTAAGGTTCGTTCAGAATGCTAGGCAGGAGTATCCTAATCTGAGAATTGTCGCTGCGGACAGTGTCGACGATGCTGTGCAGGGTCAAGACATCGTTTGTACCGTAACCCCTTCAAGAAAGCCCATCATCATGGACGATTGGATAGAGGATGGGACGCATATTAATGCCATAGGAGCTGATGCTCCTGGAAAAGAAGAGCTGGATCCTGCGATCCTGAAGAGATCTAAGGTTTTGATCGATGATTGGGATCAGGCTTGGCACAGTGGAGAGATCAATGTACCGGTAAGCAAGGGCCTCATACACAGGGACGACATCTATGGCGAGTTGGGTGAGATCGTTGCTGGTAAGAAAAAAGGCCGGACCTCAAAGAAAGAGATTACGGTATTTGATTCGACTGGACTTGCGATCCAAGACGCTGTCGTTGCCAAGCTTGTCCATAAGAAGGCAACAGACAAGAAGGTTGGAACAAAGACTGAACTGTCCACCCTGTTCAATGGAACTTCCAATCATCCTTAAATAATTGTGGAACGCTTCAGTTTGAGTTCACCATCAACCGAGTGAAGAAGAAAACATTCAGACTGCTTTCAAACAGTGGGGTTTGATTAGGACATGAAGATGAAACAGCCTTCCATCGCGGAGAGGATGGATCGCACAGGAACAGAGACCGCCTTTGAAGTATTCGCTATGGCTAAAGAGATTGAGAAGACGGGAGCAAAGGTAACCCATTTCGAAATGGGTGAGCCTGACTTTGACACCCCTGAGAACATCAAGAATGCTGCCTCCAAGGCCCTGTCTAACGGTTACACGCATTACACAGCTGCTCCAGGACTGCTCGAGCTGAGACAAGCAATAGCAGAATACTTCTCAGAAGATGCTGGAGTCGACATTAATCCGGAAAAGGAAGTCATGGTTATGCCAGGGGCCAAGCCCGGCCTATTCACTGGCATCTTGGCTACTGCTAATGCTGGCGATGAGGTAATCATGCCTAACCCAGCTTTTCCGATCTATGAGTCTGTTACGAACCTAGTCAGAGCTAAGCCTGTCCCGATTCCGCTGAAGGAAGAGAATGAATTCCGACTTAGCCCCGCCGATGTCAGAAAGAAAGTTACCAAGAAGACCAAACTCCTGATCCTTAACACACCGCACAACCCGTGCGGCTCGAGTCTTATGAAAAATGAGATGGAGGAGATCGCTGAGATAGCTAAGGAGCATAATCTTTGGGTTATGTCTGACGAGATCTACTCCAAGATCATCTACGAGGGTCAACACTACAGCATGCTCTCCATACCTGGAATGAAAGAGAGAACAATAATGATCCACGGCTTCTCCAAGACCTATGCTATGACTGGCTGGCGGCTCGGCTATGCGATCGGTGACGCCAAGGTCATCGCCAATATGACGAGACTACAGGTCAACATAGCCTCATGCGCCGCAGCGTTCAGCCAGATAGCTGGAATAGAGGCTCTTCGAGGCCCACAAGATGCTGTAAGCATGATGACTGCTGAATACAGAAAGAGAAGAGACTCAATAGTTCGGGCTCTCAACTCTATCAAAGGATTGACGTGTAAAACACCTACCGGCGCTTTCTACGTCTTTCCGAACATAAGGAAGACAGGCATGAAGTCTAAGGATCTAATGCTTCACCTGCTGCACAAGGCTCACGTAGCAGCTGTACATGGAACCGCATTCGGAAAATACGGTGAAGGATACCTCAGATTTTCGTACGCCACAAGCCTAGACAACATCAAGGTAGGGATGGAGAAAGTCAAGGCTGCTGTTGAAGAACTCGTCTGATTCTTGACAGATATGTCTTCAAGCCAAGTAAGCGTGACTTGGCTTCCCTTCCACTTCTTTTACAGCAATAGATCATCAAGGTTTAAATCTGCAGTGGAAACGAAAGCCATGTGAGGGTTGCCTAGTGAACGATGCCTCAGGCATTCGGTCAAGGACCCGAACCCAATAAGTGAGAATCAACTTCGATTCAGGATGAGACTGGAGACAACGATAAGACGGCAGTTGGAAGAGAACTAGATGACTGACCAACCTGTAGATGTCGCGAAAGTCTACATCAAGTCGTCCAAGAAACGGATTGAGTTCGCAACCATCGATTATGTTTTAGAGTCTCTGTATCTGATGAAGGCCCGAGACGATCTCCCTGTCTTCAAGCTTCTCGACATCTTAGCTGAGGGTAAAGTGGACTGTGTATCTTTCAGCAGAGATTCCCCACACTGCTATTTCTATGCCAGAATGCATAAGGACTACATCTCAATCGTCATCAGAAAGTCTGATGAAGGCGGGGATCTGGAGCTCCAAGTTCCACTTCACACATTGAGATTGGCGATGCGAGATTCTGACGAAGACCAACTATGATGCTACAGTCTAAAAGCTCTAGACCCCTGAGAACTTCAAAGCCAGATTTTGCGCAGTCTTCTTCGCATATTGAGCCAATGATCGGCTTATGTAATCAGAGTCAACTGTATCATCGAGCTTTTCAGCATCAACAATTTCAGGTTCTTCGCCGGGTCTCTTGATGACGTCTATCTCCAAATCTACGTATCTTATTCGGTCTGGGTAGAATTCGGTTGGCGTGTTGATGTTGCAGAATTCGCCCTTCAGGGTCCCATCACTTGCATAGTATGAATGTCTGAGTACTGGGGAACCTTCTTCTGCCAAGGTCACAGCGAAGTCTGTGTTCGATTTTGGAACTTCTAGACCGTCATATTTTCCGCCTTGGCTTAGGATCCTCCTGTGAATTGACAATATCTTATCCGTTAGATTTCGGATCTTACCTTCGCCAAGTTCTATTACTGATCCGTCAAGTTTGACATGCTCGATCTTCAAGGGGCTGTCAGGAATCAGCTTCTCATAGACCAGTTTCCTTTTAGCCAGTCTTGACAGTTCCTCTCGTTTTGCTGGTTCAGAGTCTAGCAGCGATTCGTACGCGTCCACTGCCTCAGGTTCTATGGCCTTGAGCAGGTGATGGTTTTCAATAGTAGGCGCGACTTGGTTTCTTATGTTGTCTAGGAAAATCTTGGAGGCGTAGGGAAATTCTAGATCGAAGATGAGGAATCCTGTTTGGAGGTTGAACCTGCCGGATCCTGATGCGGGAAAGACTTCTGAGAGTGTCTTCTCTCGGGCGATCATATCCGGAAGAGTCTGACTGAGAGTCTGTAAGGCTGACTCTACAGCCCCAGCTTCGCCCTCTACTACGATCCCTTGCCTATCCTCTCTATCGAATACATTGACATTTCTTTCGTAGAGTCGATCTATCTTGAACCTGTCAACTGTGACATGTGAAGGTTGAGCAATGATGAACCCTTTATCTGTGAGGAGTTTTGTCAAGGCTGTTGTATATATTCCGCGGATCATAACCTTGGGTTCGTCCATGATGGTGGACCTGCAATAGATCATTCTGCGACAGGATCAGGAATAATATTGCTGTGCCCGGCGCGTGACGACCTCCCAGTAGGATGATCTGGACTTGTAATCTGAGAACCAACTTTCGTCTAATTCTTTTTGTATGTGTTTCCAGTGGAACTTGATGGCGGGGAAGGCGTTATCCAAGAGCAAAACGCGAACTAAGAGCATGCGCGCTAGCATCAGTAAGCTTCAAGAGAATCATAGAATAGTTGTGCTTCGCGCCCTAGTTAGTACTATGGTGCTAGAAATAACGTGAAATATTTGATGTTTCAAGGGAAGCGCAGGCTAAATGTGATGTATAGTGACTCAACTTGCAGCCAATAGCTTGACTTCGCTGGCGAAAAGCTTGCATAGTGGCGATTTGACGCCATTGACTTACCTGAGTACCCTCGAGACTCAGTTCAATGCTGTGAATCCAGTGATTCAGGCCTTTGTGCCTGAAGAGAATCGATTTGAGCGGCTACGTCAGGATGCTAAAGCATTAATCTGTTATGCACAACCCGAGGTGCGTCCGCCACTTTTCGGAATTCCTGTTGGAGTCAAAGACATCTTTCATGTCGATGGGCTCGTTACTCGTGCTGGCAGCCAGCTACCACCAGATGAGCTTATGGGTAAAGAAGCAGATTGTGTCACCATTCTGAAAAAAATTGGCGCATTGATCATGGGCAAGACAGTCACCACGGAATTTGCCTATCTTGCACCAGGTCCAACACGAAACCCGCACAACCCAGAACATTCACCGGGGGGCTCAAGTAGTGGTTCTGCTGCGGCTGTAGCGTCAGGACTTTGCCCTGTAGCATTGGGAACTCAAACCGTCGGCTCCATCATTCGTCCAGCCTCATTCTGTGGTGTTGTCGGTTACAAGCCCAGCTACGATAGGATCTCGCGCGCAGGAATAATCCCCCTTTCGCCTTCGCTGGATCATATAGGATTCTTCACATCTGACGCCAAGGGAGCAAACTTGGTGGCAAGTCTGCTTTGTGCCAACTGGCAGACAAAGTTGCCGAACCATAAGCCCGCCTTGGGAGTCCCTGAAGGCCCCTATCTTGGACATACCACCGAAGAAGGCTTGACCCATTTCCGCGCCACCGTCAAATGGTTGGCCAAAGCTGGATTTGAAGTTGAATCAATAGATGCCATGCCTGACTTTGATGAAATCGCGGCCCGGAATAGCCTGATTATGGCAGCTGAGATGGCTCAAGTTCACGCAGAATGGTTCACCAAATATGGTGAACTGTATCACCCAATAAGTCGAGAGATGATCAAGCGAGGCAAATCAATCTCAGCAGACTCGCTAGCAAATGCTTTGTCTGGACGTGAAGAACTGAGGGCCAATCTGATTGAACTCATGGAGAAGAATAGTATCGACCTGTGGCTCTCTCCAGCAGCGACAGGGCCAGCTCCAAAGGGCCTTGAGTGCACCGGTAATCCAATTATGAACCTGCCTTGGACTCATGGTGGCTTGCCGACTCTGAATTTGCCATCCGGCTTTAGCCAGAATGGGTTGCCCCTAGGCTTGCAGGTTACCGGAGGCTGGTACGCTGACGAAGAATTACTGGCTTGGGCTGTTAGTATTGAAGAGACCTTGAAAGCCAACGTCTGATTTTGAAAATGCATCAAAGAACTCCAGATAGCGCATCCTTTCCCTAAGAAGGAACCCTTTGACTATTTGCGCCAAGCTGGGACTCGTTCTCGACTTATTCTACCCCCACCTGAGCAGCAGTCAAGTTCCCAGTAAGGCGCCCAACCCAAGGCCACTATATCGACCTGAACGTCGCTACGCCTAGGCTTGACGGAGTAAGTCTCAATATTGTCAAGAGCTGTGGACCACCTGTTACTGACAGCGTTGGCTTCTTTTTCCATGTTTCGTCGTATATCGTCCATCTCAGATTGAAGTCTAGCAATCTCTGCTTGTGATCTTTCGACATCCCCCTTGGCACTTGAGGTGAGTCTTCGCTTGGTAGCGGCACGTGAGAGGGCGGTTGTGGGACGTCGACGTCCAAAGATTCCTATCATGCTGGCCACGGTCTCGCCGGCAGAGATTATTTCCTCGCGTTTGCGTGCCTCGTATTCAGCCTGGTCTTCAGCCAGCCCATCTTGAGCGTGTGTCAAACGTTCTTGCAGCCGGTCCAGTTGCAGTTGGTACTTCTGCCTAAGCTTCTCCACTTCTGAATCCCGTAACTCACGAGTCATCTGCTGGGCACGGATCCTGAAGTCACGTTCTGATTCACCTGGCTTGCTGTAAGCCTTCAAGACTGAGCTGTAGTAGAGGTTCAACACTTGGTCAGTATTCAAGTAGTCTGTGAAATCCTTTACGCGAGCTTTGAGCCTGATTGAAGTACTCAGTTCAGTGGGCACAGGGGTGAAGAGTGAACCTAGTTCAGGTTGCCGGGCGAGCTCATTCGCATTAACGTCTAGGGTCTCAGCGTCTTGCCATCGGATAACTGCGCCCAAATTGTTGCCTCCAATGAGTAGCCCGATCTGTCTGCTCTCGTTCACACCGCGGGTGAGATCCACGAAGCTGACACGGCCAAGAGCTAGCAGATCCGGTTCATACACCAAGTCTCTCCTGATCGCTTCAAGGCTCTGACCCACCTTCTTTTCCAAGGTGCTCAGAGCGTCGTTGTCGCTGATCCTCGTTGGCAAATATGCCTGCGTGACATCAGGAGGAAGAATCGGAGGCGTACTGCTGTAACTAGACGTTTGGGAAAATACGTTTTCAGTAGGCGGTGCAACAGCGGTGGTGACATCCCGTCGAAGGGCTGAGGTTACAGGTGTAGCGGCGTGAGGAACTGTTAGAGCAACTCCTTCGCCACGGAATGGATCCATCAACTGACGGACTTGAGGGCGGGTCAAAGGTCCCCTCAGGTAGCTCATGGCCCACCGTGTCTGATAGACAACTGAACGTTCTTGATTCACATTATGAAGCAGAAAGACACGAGCACTTAGAGAGGAGATAATACGATCCACTCGCTTGGAATCAAGTGCGCTCCCAGATTCAGAGGAGACAGACTGCAGACCGTCCAAAAGACGCGCTTTATCTTGATCAGTCTGCAGCTTACCTATGAACCAAGTTCCAGCATTGCTCAGACCTTTGTAATCTATGTCCACAGGATTCTGCGTTGTAAGAACCAAACCAAGACCGAAGGCACGTGCCTGCTTCATCAGAGTCATGATCGGCTTCTTTGACGGAGGATTTGCGACTGGCGGGAAAAAGCCGAACAGTTCATCAAAAAAGTAGGGCGCGCAGACTTGTAGTGCCGGACTGCTGCCTTACCCAAGTGATTATTTGCTCCAACAGCAGTGTGACAAAAAACATGCGCTCAGGATCGCTGAGATGAGCAATGTAGAATATGCAGTGCCTAGGCTTCCCCTCAGGCGTGTACAGCAAACTGGCGATGTCGAGAGGTTCGCCTTTAAGCCACCCGCTGAAGCTTGGAGCAGCTATGATATTGTTCAAGTCAATTGCCAACTTGAAACGCTCTTTTTCAGGGAAGAACGTGTCCACATTGAAGACACCAAGTTGCTTCATTGGCGGTGACTGAACAGACGTGATCAAGCGGGCCAGATCCAGATCTTGGCCCTGCCGCCAGAAGTACTCGAAGGTATTAGAAAGCAAAATGTGTTCTCGGCTTCGGATAGGATCCGCTTCGATTCCAACAAGCTCCAGCAGAGCACTAACAGTTCCTTGGATCTTCTCACGGATAAGTTCCTCATCTTCATCCCAACTCATGCCTGGTGCCTTTAGAGAAGCCAGAATGGAGATTGGCAAACCCGCATCAGATCCAGGGGTGTATATGCGGAAATCTGCACTACCCTTGAGTAAGCGAATCCGATCGGGACCTTGCCCCCAATCAGCAAGTCCCTTGTTCCAAGTGTCAGCAATGTAACGAGCATACTCGCTGGCATTCATACCTTTGCGCCTCGCGTCATCAACATTGACCCACGGTTCGAAATCCTCAGGTCGCAGATCGGGGAAAGTAAGCAGAAGATTGGTGATGTCCCCTTTCGGATCGATAATTATCGCGGGGACATTGTCTATGGCGGCCTCTTCTAAGAGATCAATACACAACCCAGTCTTGCCAGAGCCCGTCATTCCTACACAGACAGCATGAGTGGTGAGATCACGGGCATCATACATGATCAGGCTATCCAATCTCTTGGCCGCCGCCAAATCGTACTCTTGGCCCAGATAGAATGCACCTAACTTCTCGAGGACTTGCAAACAGATCCCCATTTACAGTCTTTTCGCTGCCATACTTAATGGTTGACTCGACGTGGTGACATGACTTAATAGGGTGTTGCTGGCTTCTTGCAACCCCTCTTCTTTTCTTTAAATACTAAAGCATTCTACCTGCGGGATAGTACTCTTGCCCGAGCGCGCGCGTCTCCGTGTCAATTGTCAATTGTGTCGCCGACAATCCTAAGAGATTTCAGTTCTATCTATTCTTCTTTGGGAATGTGAAGCCAGAATGTGGTTGTAGATGAACTTGGAGAGCTTAGTTCGCGATATTCCTGTTACGGATTTACTCTACTTGACTGATTCCTATCTCAAAGAGAGTACGGCTAGCGTTCTGAGGTTTGAACCTGAAGGTCGGAACGGCACATACATGGTAGTGGATCGAACCATTTTCCATCCCAAGTCTGGCGGACAACCCTCAGATACAGGGAGAATACTGGGTGAAGAGTTCACGTTTGATGTAAGTAAGGTAATGTTTGCCAAGGGCGTAGTAGTTCATTGGGGAAGAGACATCAAAGGCACCGCCCAGAGTGGTGATGCAAGCCTCACGTTGGATTGGGCGCAAAGATACGGATGTATGCGGAAACACACTGCGGCTCATCTGCTTGATAGTTGTCTGCACAGAGTCTTGGGAAGACAACTTGAGACAACTAATTCATGGGTCGGCGATGACAGTTACGTTGCATACCATGGAGAACCTCCTACAAAGGAGCAACTCAGATCTGTTGAGGACACAGTGAACAGCACGATTTCAAGGGGAGCCAATGTCGTAGCCAGAACAATGAGTAGGCAAGAAGCAATGCTCCTTCTAGACCCTAGTAGTCTGGACCGCTTACCCAAGAGCCGAGATCTCAGGATTGTGACGATAGAGGGATTTCTGGGGATATCGTGCGGGGGAACTCATGTTAGGAACATACAGGAGATCGGCCAGTTCAAGTTGAAACCCTGTCAGACTCTCGGTGAAGAATTCAGAGTCAATTTCGCCCTGAACCCGTGAACCAGCACCTGAATTTGGCTAGCGCGCGCTAGCTTCATTCTCAAATGATATGCAGTGGGGGTCTTCAGCCCAGAGGTCACCAGACTCGAAGTAGGCTCTGATTCTACACCCCCCACTGCAGATCCTTTTGTGGACGCATTTTCCACATCTACCTTTCAGCCTGTCAACTTTGCTTCTTAGATCTAAAAGAACAGGATTAGCCGGATCATTCCACAACTCATCAATTGGTCGATCTTTCAGATTTCCGACTCTTAGTTCTTGAAGCTGGGCAAACTGGCAAGGATATATGTTGCCTTGAGGATCAATGTTGAGTATTCTATCACCGGCACTGCAGGAATCGCCTACGAGTTCCAAGATCTCATGTGCCTTCTCGTATCTGCTAGGCAGTTCTTTCTTCAGCCTATTGAGAATGTATACGCCATCTTGAGGGGCATCAACACTGAGGATCTCAATAGTCTCTGGATCGAAAGTCAACGCGGACTGGTATAACCGATCGAGCACCCAAGCGATGTCGTCTTTGTCAAGTCTTCTTTTTTGATACGAGTTTTTTCCTCTGCCACTTGGTACAAGCCAGTATAGGCAGAACCTTGGGATGCCCAGACTCTTTGTAAGAGACAGTAGTTCTGGGATCTCTTTGAAGTTGTCTTTGGTGGCTGTTAATCTGACCCCGCATTTGATGCCTGATTCTGTACAGTTCTTCAGAGCTCTTATAGAACTCTCGAAACTACCCTTTTGGCCTCTTAAATTGTCATGTGTAGAGGAATTGGCTCCATCAAGAGAGATCCCAACGTAATCCACCTGTTCCTCTTTCAGTCTCAACGCAATGCTCTTGGTTATCAGGATTCCGTTGCTGCTGACGGCGACTCGTAGACCCTTTGAGCGAGCGTGCTCTAGAATATCCCAGAAGTCAGGCCTGACGAGCGGTTCGCCGCCGCTCAGCATCAGAAGTGGTGTCCGGCAAGCAGCTGCCTCATCAACGAGCTTCCTTGAATCATTCGATGAAAGCTCATTACTCAGTTGCTGGCCTCCCGCACTTATGTAGCATTGCGAACATGATAGGTTGCATTTATTCGTCAGATTCCAGAATATTAGGGGCCTCTTCTGTTCAGAGAAGGCTAGGTATCTACTTGGGATGCCTGAGGGATCCTTTCCTCGATGTTTCATAATCTTGGCGACGGTGCCTTCTCCGTGAAGCAGTTCAGTGAATCTGATCATCGTTAATCACTCTCCTGCTGAAGAGGTATGCTTGTCTTCTTCAGTTCCTTGACGCTGAATAGGATCTCATACTTGGTTATGCGCAGTTTTTTCACAAGGACGGCAACGAGCTCCTCAGCTGATCTCCTTGTAGAGCTGTGAATCATGAAGAAGAGATTATAGCTCCAAATCTTTGGAACTGTTTTTCTCTCATAGCAATGAGTCACATCGTTCAAGCGTGAGAGAGTCTTTCCAACGTAAGGAACTCTACTTCGTGGGACTTTGCAGACGACCATTCCATTGGCCTTGAATCCCATCTTTGACGGACTTACAGCGGCGCCATATCTTCTGATAATTCCATTGGTCTGAAGTCTTCTGATTCTGTAGAGGATCTCTTCCTGACTTAAACTGAGCTGTTCAGCAAGTTCACTGTAAGGCCGATCAATGATCTTTATTCCACGTTGCAGACTTGCCATTATCGCCATGTCCAAGTCATCCAAGACATACGTCGAGCGCATCATTTCGTACTGAACCTCACATCAGTCTTGAACATCCTCACTACAGGAAGGTTCAGGATCTCTTCGTCCATAAGACCGGCGCTCGTCTTCACAAGAGCAACTATTCTTCGGATCTCTTGAGCATCTTTGGCTGTTACAGTGAACCACAGATTATACTGATGCTCTCTCAGATAGCTGTGCGAGACGCTGCTGAGTCGGTTAAGTATCTCTGTGATCAGGCCAATTTTCTCTTGCGGTGCCTTGATTCCAACCAATGTTGATTCTTTGAAACCAATCTTTTTCAGGTCTGGAAATGGGCCAATCTTTCGAATGATTCCTAGATCGATCAGTCGCTTAACCTTGGAGATCAGGGTTTGGGAGTCTATCCCTATTTCTTCAGCTATGAAGTCCCAAGGATTTGTGACTAGCGGATAACTATACTGTAAGACATAGAGTATCTTGTGATCTAACTCGTCAAGTTCGTTGAATCCTGATTGGTCAATCCTCTTCTGGAAATAATCAGCAATCTCCTTGGCTAGTGCAAGAACGGTGTACCGTGAAGGGACAATCTGCGCGTTAAAACCAGAATCCTCCAAGGCTTTCTTTGTTGTCGGTCCAATGGATGCGATAACGATGCGGCGCAGTCTATCCTCAACTTTATCCATCAGTGACAAGTTCTCAGCGTTCTTCAGAAGGCTCCTCACAGTGGAAGGGCTTGTGAAGGCTACAACATCTATCTTGCCATCTACGAGGTCTTCTAGGAACCTCTTAACCAGAGATTTATCTTTGGTTTCAGAGACCTCGTAGGCCGCGGCCTCGATGACTCTAGCGCCCAGCTTCTCAAGTGCAAGACGTAAGGTCTTGTCGACCCCTTGAGCTCTTGGAATCGCTATTGTCTTGTTTCTCAAATCTACCTTTTCGAGAATTTTGACTACGCCTTGAGAGCTGTACTCGTCCGGCATTACCAGTCTGCCTAGCCCAAGAGCCTCGAGTTCTCCTCGGGTCTTTGGTCCGACCGCCACCACCATGATTCTTTCAAGAGCTGCTTTGAAGTATCTTGCAAGGCCGATAGTTCTTGTAGCTTCAAAGGTCAGCCGAACTCCATTCCGACTCATGAAGATGATTATGTTCGCTTTTCCAGAGACAACATTTCTGATAAGCTCGTAAAGGCCTTCAGGTTTGCTGGAAGGTTTAACCTCTATGAGTGGGGCAACATATGGAGTCCCACCTAGGGCCTTGATCTCTTCAGCGAATTCTTCCGCTTGATCTTGAGGCCTGACTACAGCCACTACTTTGCCCTGCAGACTCACAGTCTGGACCTCTTTAGCCAAGATATTTCATTTCTGAGTTGGACTACTTCTCCGATGACTATTACTGCTGGAGGCTTCACGTTGAACTGCTTCGCTTTCTCTACAATATCACATAATCTTCCGACAGTCACGCGTTGCTTCCGAGTGGTTCCATTCTCGATTATGGCAACCGGGGTCTCTCCGCTTCGGCCGCCTCTGATTAACCCTTCAATAATCAAGGGCAGTGATGAGACGCCCATCAGAACTACTATTGTATCAGCGGCGGCTGCAATCTTCTCCCAGTCAACTGGTTTTCCCTCTTTTCCGTATCCTTCATGTCCCGTCACGATCAATGCAGATGAGGAATAATTTCGATGAGTCAGCGGAATGCCGGCGTATGCTGGAACCGCAGAAGCTGAAGATATGCCAGGCACGATCTCACAGTGGATTGATGCTCGGCGAAGTGTTTGGGCTTCCTCGCCACCACGTCCAAAGATGAAGGAGTCTCCACCCTTTAGTCTGACGACAACGTTCCCTTTTGACGCTTCCCTAATCATGAGTCTGTTTATGTGCTCTTGAGGAACCTCATGTTTGTCAGATGATTTTCCAACGTAGAATGTTCTTTTTCGAGATGGGATCTGTCTTAGGATCGCCTTTGATACGAGCCTATCGTAGATTATAACGTCTGCCTTCTTGAGTAGTTCCAATCCTCTCAAGGTGAGAAGCCCCAAGTCTCCTGGGCCAGCTCCTACCAGATACACCTTGCCGGTCTTTGACTTCTTGGTGGTTCTTGTTCTTGCGCTCAAACTTCATCTACCCGTTTTCATAAAGGAAGCTTTAGTCCTCAAGACTTCCAAGACTTGAGTATCTCTCCCGCGCCCATCCTTAGTATCCGTTGAGCCGCAGCCCTACCGACTGTTTCTGGAAATTTCGAGTCACCCTGTTCCCTGACGTTAATGCGCTTGGAACCTTCAGGTGATATTACTGAGCCTAGAAGCCTAATGGTCTGACCATTAGCTTGAGCATATGTTCCCAGTGGGATCTTGCAGCCTCCGCCAACCTCATTCATGAAGGCCCGTTCTGCAACCGACTCAGCTTGGGATACCGGATCATTAGCAGATTGCAGTATTCGCAGGACATCCTCTCTGTCACTTCGTGACACAACAGCGAGGAAGCCTTGTCCCGGTGCAGGTGTGAAGTCCTCAATTGGAAGACGCTCAACTAACCTGCTCTCTAATCCTAGCCTTGTTATTCCTGCTTCTGCCAGAATCACAGCATCATAGTTGCCTGAGTCCAGTTTACGTAATCTAGTGTCGACGTTTCCTCGTATAGGTTGAACCTGCAAGTCAGGCCTTACACTAAGTATTTCAGCTGTCCTCCTCGGACTGCTAGTCCCAACAGTAGCACCTTGAGGCAGATCAGCGAACTTCGAGACTATTCTTGAGATCAACACGTCATTGGGCGATGCTCGCTTAGGAACCGCAGCGATAACCAATTCTTCAGGCTGATCTGCTGGAACATCCTTCATGCTGTGAACTGCAAAATCTACTTCACCATTGACTATCGCTTCGTCAATCTCCTTCTCAAAAACGCCTTTCCCAGAAATCTGTTCTAGAGGCGCAGACTCCAGTCTGTCTCCAGTCGTCTGAATAGTTTTCGTATCCACCTCAATACCGCTGTGACGTACCTTGAGAGTTTCAACAACTGAAGCGGTCTGAACCAGGGACAGTCTACTCCCTCTTGTCCCAACAGTCAGTTTCAGTTCTTCTCAACCTCAGAGTTCATTAAGCGCAGAGGCAACCGCTTCCACAGTATGCTCCAGATCCTCTTCAGTGTGAGCTGATGAGACAAAACAGGTCTCAAACTGAGACGGAGGGAAGAATACTCCCTTCCTCAGCAGGGACTGGTGGAAACTGTTGAATTTCGTCTTGTCAGATGTGAGGGCTCTCTTTGAATCAGTCACAGAAGTATTCGTGAAAAATATCGTGAACATTGAGGCGACTTGGTTGATTTGAACCTGCAAGTTCTTGTCTGTAAACAGCTCTCTGAGATTCTTGACCAGCTTACTTGTGGACCCTTCGAGGTTATTATAGAGTCTGGAGCGTTGCTTCTTAAGTTCACTTAATGTTGCTATCGCGGCGCTGACAGAGATCGGGTTCCCACTGAAAGTTCCAGCCTCGTAGACTCCGCCTAATGGTGAGAAGCTTTCCATGACTTTTTTTTTGCCGACGACCGCTGATATGGGGAAACCTCCTCCTAGAACCTTACCCAGTGTAACGATGTCCGGCCTGACTCCGTAGTACTCCTCAGCCCCTCCAAGGGCGAGTCTAAATCCTGTTATGATCTCATCAAAAATCAGTAGAGCTCTGCACTTCTCCGCAGTTCTTTTGAGTTCAGTCAAGAAAGCTTCCGACGGAAGAATTACCCCCATGTTACCAATAACTGGCTCGACGATAATTGCGGCCAAGTCGTCTCCTAGGCCCTCGGCTGTCTGCTTCAGAGTCTCGATGTCATTGTATGGCAGGACTACCGTGTTCTTGGCAGTATTCTCAGGAATCCCCAGCGAATTTGGCACTCCGAATGTTGTAGCTCCTGAGCCTGCCTTGACAAGGACACTATCGTGTGCGCCATGGTAGCAGCCCTCGAACTTGAGCAGTTTCGGCTTTCCAGTGAATCCTCGTGCCAGTCTGATAGCGTGCATGGTGGCCTCGGCACCTGTGTTTGCCAGTCTCACCATATCGGCACAAGGCACATGATCGGTTATGAGCTGGGCCAGATCAACCTCAGCTTCTGTTGGTGTTCCATAGACCGTTCCAGATTCAAGCTGTTTCTTTACCGCTTCTAGGACTGGTGGGTGGCTGTGGCCGAAGATTATGGCTCCGTAAGCCATGCAATAATCTACGTACTTATTTCCGTCAACATCACGGAGTTTTGAGCCTTTAGCATACTCCGTAAAGAATGGGTAAGGCTTGAAGCTTCTTACTGGACTGTTGACACCTCCAGGTATTAACCCTGAAGCTTTCTTGAACAAAGCTGATGAACTCAGCTTCGAAGCCATTCAGCAGCCTCCTTGGCAAAATAGGTAAGTATCATATCGGCTCCTGCACGTTTGATCGCGGTAAGCACTTCAAGTGCGGCTAACTTCTCATCAAGCCAACCCATCTTGGCAGCAGCTTTTATCATTGAATATTCTCCGCTGACATTGTAGGCTGCTGTCGGCATCTTGAAAGTCAATTTGACTTGATGAATAAGGTCAAGGTAGGCGAGTGCAGGTTTGACCATCACAATGTCGGCTCCCTCCTTGATGTCGAGTTCGACCTCACGCAAAGCCTCGAAGGGGTTTGCGTAGTCCATCTGGTAGCTCCTCCTGTCGCCGAATGATGGTTTGGAATAAGCTGCATCTCGGAAAGGCCCGTAGAAACATGAGGCGTGCTTTGCAGAGTAAGCCATTATCGCAACATCGGAATATCCAGCCTCGTCAAGGCCACACCTGATGGCTTGGACCTGCCCATCCATCATAGCTGAAGGAGCTACTATGTCGGCTCCAGCCTCCGCATGGCTCAAAGCCGTTTTTGTCAGAAACCTAAGTGTCTGATCATTGATTATCGACCCGCCCTCCGCGACACCGCAGTGACCATGATCCGTGTATTGACAGAGACATACATCAGTCATCACAATTATTCGATCTCCACAGACTGCCCTAATCTCTCTGACGGCCTGCTGCACCACACCATTACTCTGGTAAGCAGCAGAACCGAAAGGATCCTTCTTCTGAGGAATACCGAAAAGTATCACTGCGGGGACTCCCAAGGAGACAAGGATCTGTATTTCTTTGAGTGCATCCTTAGGGGTATGTCTATGCTGACCCGGCATCGAGTCTATAGGTTCAGACTTGGAAATCCCTTCTTTGATAAACATTGGATAAACAAAATCGTTCACCGTTAGCTTAGTCTCTCTGATGAGATCTCTTATCATTGTGTTTTTTCTCAGCCGGCGCATTCTCACATGTGGATATGTCAATTCAATTCTCGCCTCCCTCAGCCTTACAGAAGAGGATGCGGGCAACCCTAGGTAGCTCTGCATCTCCGTTTTCAGAGGCTTTCCTTAGGTTGGATAATGGAGTATGTAGTATCCTATCAACGATGACTCTGGTCAGTTTTTCCACGACCAGGCGCTGGCTTTCATCGATGTCTCTGAGGTATCTGCAGGCTTTCCGGAATTCCCGTCCTCTAATATCCTCCGCTCTGCTACAGATGTCAGATATGAATGGGTCAAGCCTTCTACGTTTGAGATCAGTCTGCAGATTCTTGAGCTCTTCATCAACCTGACACTCAGCATTCTCCATCTCTTTGAGCCTTGCTTTCATATTCTCAGATGCAATGTTCTGGAGAACATCGATATCAAGCAATCTCACACCTTTGAGGGAAGATACTCTAGATTCAACGTTCCTCGGTTGTGAGAGATCGAATATGAGGAGCTTCTTACTCTTCCTTTTTCTCGCCATTGCACGAGCAACCTGATCTCTCTTCAAAGTCATATGTGGAGCAGATGTTGCAACGAAGACCACATCAACCTTTGGCAGGGCCTCGTCTATCTTGTCATAGTGAACAGCCGTACCTCCCAAGATCTTGGCGAGTCTCACCGCACTATCGAACGTCCTGTTGGCAACGTAGATAGCTGATTGCCTTCTTGCAGCCAGAGCCTTACCCACGAGGGTTCCCGTTTCTCCTGCACCGATTATCATTAGTTCTTTTCCTTCCAGGCCAGAAAGGATTCTCTCAGTCATCTTCACAGCCGCAGAACCAAGAGAGACCGCCCCCTTGTTTATTCCGGTCTTCGCTCTGATCCTTCCTCCGGCCCTAATGGCTTTGTTTAAAGCCTTCTCAAGGAAAGGCCCAACTACACCCCAGTTCTTGGATTCATTGAAGGTGTCTCTGATTTGACCCAGAATCTGGTCTTCGCCAATGAGCATCGATTCGAGGCCTGTAGCCATTCTGAATAAGTGTCTGAGCGCCTCAGCGTCCATTGATTCCTCGATGTGATTCTGGAATTCCTGCTTGGGTACTCCTGTTTCGTGGAGCCAATACTCAATCATAGCTCGCTTGGTAACATCAGGATCATTTTCGGTGACTGCGAAGAATTCTGTTCGATTACATGTTTGAAGTAGTACACATTCACTAAGGCCAGCTCTCTTCTGGATTTCGATAGCTGCCTTTCTCGGATTCTTGAGGGTTATGGCATCGAGTACTGTCACTGGAGTTTTCTTGTGGGTGAAGCGCAGATTGATAAAGGTCTGCTTCAGCACTATTTCTTTGTCAAGCTGACTCAATGATCTCTCCTACAATCCTCTCTGCTTCCTCTAGTCTGCCTCTTCGAAGCAGTGAAGAGACCCTTCGATTCTTGATAATACCGTATAGGATCTTCTTTCGAAGTTGAATGTTCATGTCTTCTGCTCTCATCAAGTTCCTTGCGTAATTCTGAAGCTCAACTTGAAGGATATCTTCATTAGTAATCGCCTTCTCAAGCCTTCTTCTGAGAGTGCTGGCCATTGCAGGGCTTCTTCCGCCTGTTGAGACGGCTATCTTGAGATTGCCAAAGTCCGTGGTTGCGGGAAAATAGAAATCACATATCTTCGGGTTATCGACAACGCAGATTGGAATTTTGGCCCGCCTGGCTTTCTCAGCCAGCATCTTATTCATCTGTTCATCGTCTGTGGCTGCAATCACGAGGTCAGACTCGGAAACTGACCTGAGGACCCGTGAAGAGACATTCTTACCCAGTTTCTTGAGGATCAGCTTGTCGGTTCTTCCCAGCTTCACTAGCTGTTCTGTGAAAGTCTTGCTAGCCGCGGTCACGTGCGCGCCTTCTCGTATGAGAGCCAGAACCTTGCGCTCACCGACCTCGCCTCCTCCCACGACAAGCACCTTTTTGCCAGTAACCTTTATGTCGATGAGCATTTTGATCGACCGAGAAGGAATGCTTCAAGTCACCACATTTTACATATAAAGATTTACGGAAAGGTTAGTGAACAAACATTTTCTTTACGAATATCGAAAACGATGGAATCCTCCCATCTATAACTTCAGTGTTGGCTCAACACGTACAAGACGCGTTATCACTGATACCGAGGCACTTTGGACTCCACTGAACGATTTGATCCTATTCATCAATTCACCAAGATGATTCAAATCACCCGTATGCACAATAGACACGATATCATATTCCCCAGTGCTCTGAAAGACATGTTGTGATTCATGCAAGGAGACGAGTTTTTGAAAGACATTATCTAGAGACGCTGCGTCTACCTTGAGCATTGCAATCGCTGTGACTGGCAGCCCGATCTTCCTCGGATCGATGAGGGCCAGGAACCTTGTTATCACACCTTGCTTCAGGAGTCTCTTTATCCTAAACCTGACGGTTCCTTCGGTAACCTTGAGCTGACGGGCAATCCTCACATAGGATTTCCTGGCATCCTCTTGTAGAATCTTCAGAATCTGCCTATCAATATCATCAAGATCTACTGACAAGATGGTCCCGGCTGAACATACTTGAACTATCGTATCTCCGAAGAAAAATCCTTCGGGCCAAACGTCAGTAACTCCAAAGTCCTAGTATACAAGACTTAAAATCAGACTGTCAGAGAAGTCTACTTCTCGGACTCTTGTGAAACACAATGAGCGATAAGCAGTCGTTCAATATAGATCTGGAAAAAGCGAAAGAGATAGCTACAGACCTGCACCTCCAGTACAAAACAAACAGCGATCTCTTCAAGAACTTCAAACTAGCAGATTACGAGCCGCCTCAAGGAATGATTAGAGGCTCAAAGGAGCACGCTCTATACCTAACCTACCTCTTCGTGCTAGAACAGGATAAACCAGATTTGCTTTGGAGCCGAGCCAAGCAACTCTACAGCGAGTCACCCTGGTTCTTCGATGCAGAGCATATACTATCCAGAAGCGATCAGGGACTGTCAAAAGCACTTGCAGGACTAGCAGTGACTGATCTCGAGGACTCCTTGAAGAGATGGAGAACGCTCTCAAAAATACTTGCCGAGAATTACGCAGGAGATCCTAGAAGGCTTGCAGACAAGACCCCTGATCTATCCAAAATCCAGCAGAAGACTGAGCAAATCTTGGGAACTAGCGAGAAAAGACACGTTAACAGATACCTGCAACTTATGACTGACAACAAGCTGCTGAAACTCAAAGAGGCAAAGAACCTTGGAATCCTCAACGACAAGAGTGCCGCAGTCTTCACATTTTACACGGGAGTACTGAAATTTGAAGGTAAATTCTTTGAAGGAAGACTTGACGACGAACCCATAAGATCACTTACAAGAAAGGTTTGGTACGAAGCTGCACAAAGCGAGGGCATTCCTATTTGGGAGATGGAAGCATCTATCCAGATTCTCAGTAGCAAGTTATGCGCTGAGAAGAAATGTATCATATGCCCAGTTCGGGAGAAATGCGACAAACGGTTCAAGATTGAGATCGATGGCAGAAGAGTCCGCATAACCAGCATGAAAGCTGAGCAACTTCAATCTCCAAACTTCTGCATATACTGCGGTCGAGAATTACTGAAAGATTCAAGATTCTGCGACGGCTGTGGAATTGAAGTTACTGGGAAGTGGACATGTAAAATGGCATGGCCTGCTGAACTCAGTAACCAAGAAACAGGCGATCAGCCAAGAATCTAGGAACGGGCTGCTCTAAGATCTTTTTGGCCGCAGAATCAATATCATAATTGACTCTTTTGACTTCAAACCAGACCTCACGGCCTTCAAGATACAAGAACCCAAAGCTGGCCCGAGGATCACCATCTCTTGGCTGACCTACACTCCCAGGATTGAACATATGTCCGGATCCAGTCCTGATATTCATAGGGGTATGGGTATGCCCTACAAGTAGAACATCAGCGCCTGCTGATTCAATCATGCTTATTATGATATACTCCGGAGTGCCTGAGAATATGTATTCGTTAAGTGGATCTCTTGGACTCCCGTGATAGGCCTTTACCTGCAACCCCTGATCTCTGAAGGCAGCATCTTGCGGTAGAGTCATCAGATAGTCCATATTCTCTTGTCGCAACTCATTTCTCGTCCATTCAACAGCTGCTGCAGCGTGAGGTGCGAAGCCTGAAGTATCACTGTTAGTAACCGCGTAGTCGTGATTCCCAGCAATCAACACTTGAGGTCTGAGCCTGCGGACTCTCTCAATGACCTCATTGGGTTGAGCACCGTAACCCACGAGATCTCCTAAACAGAATAGCGCATCATAAGTCCCGAGACTCGTAATAACAGATTCCAGCGCTTCAAGATTGGAGTGAATATCTGAAAGTACAGCGATCCTCAAGCCTCTCACTTACCAGACAGGAGAATCGGTGTATCTCTTAAGTCTGAACTCACAAGATATTTCTTGCGAGGTTAAAAGGAGAATTGAGCTTCGTTGAGAGTACGTGTGAACACAGCGGTGTCACTTTCCACTTTAGACTTCTAATGCTAGAGAATGCTGTCTTCGCGCTCTTCTATGAGGGAGAGATGAAGTTGGGAACTGTTGCATTTTCGATGCCGGTCACAGGTGAGGAGAGGGCGGGAAAATCCTCCGTGCTTCTAGGAGGGAAGTATCTTGTTGCCGCGAGAGCCCTATCAGAGAGACTTGCAGTACGTTATAGAAAGATGAGCCTAGTCTCTTTCCACTCCAGCTTCCCTGAGACTGAAGCCTTTCGTGTCTACGTGAAGATTCTTGAGGATCACATGAAAAGAGATCATGAAGTGCCAACTGGAGACGATTCTGAATAACTGTTAGTGCGCGCTCGAAGTAGTACCTGACCAGCGGATAAGCCACGGTTTCATAAGCTAGAGCTGGAACATTCGAAGTCTACTAGAGGTCTACACTGATTCCCTTTTTCCTAAGATATTCTTTGGCTTCCCTGATCGAGTACTTTCTAAAGTGGAAGATCGAGGCTACGAGCAGGGTCTTGGCTTTGCCTTTGACAACAGCTTCATAAAGGTGTTCAAGGTTACCAGCTCCACCTGAGGCAATTATCGGAAGACTCACTGCATCTGAAATCTTCCTAGTATATTCAATATCGTAGCCGGCGAGGGTGCCGTCACTGTCCATACTTGTAGGGAGCAGGTCTCCCGCACCAAGTGCCTCACAATTCTTAGCCCATTCTACAGCATCTATTCCTGCTCCCTTGGTTCCTCCATGTGTGACAACTTCAAAACCTGAGGGAGTTCTAGGATTTCTTCTGCCGTCTATTGCAACAATCACTCTGTTCCTGCCGAACTTGGCGGAGATCTCCTTGATCAATTCTGGTCTTGTCACGGCTGCTGTGTTTATGGAGACTTTACTTACGCCCATATTGAATAGTTGCTCAGCATCGGTAACGGTTGAGATTCCACCGCCAACAGTCAAAGGTATACTGATCACAGCCAGAACGTTTCTAGTCCATTCAAGTCTATTCTTCCTGCCTTCAACTGACGCTGCAATATCTAACACGGCAAGTTCGTCTGCGCCTTCGTTATTGTAGTACCTTGCGTTTTCAACTGGGTCTCCGGCGTCACGTAGATCTGCAAAATGAACTCCTTTCACTACTCTGCCTTCCTTCATGTCTAGACATGGCATGATCTTCACAGTATTCGTCAATCACAACGCCTTGGATTTTGGCGAAGACATAGCCTTATCGTATATAGAAACTTGTTCGTGGCGCTCTTGTACGCGCTTTCTTGAGTGTCTGTCATGTCCGATGTGAGGAAGTGGTGAGTAGTGCTGCTTTTCCACCTCGAAGCTCGTTACCTCAACTAGAGGTCTGAGGCTAATAAGAGACGAGGTTTGAAATCGGCACCTCACCAAGAATGTCAACAGAGGCCTTCCTAACTGGTTCCCTATGCTCTTCTTTCGCGTATACACGTATGATGTTCAAGAAGACCCTTAACGAATCCACAATACGTGAAAGCTCTCCGAGCTTCTGAGGTGTCTTCTCACCTGTCTTGGTCTTATGGAAGATCGGTATGCTCATCGGTTCAATATCTATGGCATAATGGTATGGGACGGAGGGGAGAGAGGGAACATCAATTGTAACATCCTCAGATTCTATTCCAGCCTTCCCAGCAATCTCCTGCTCAATCTGAGTCCTTACGGACTCGTTGTTGAAGATGTTAGTGACAAGTTGATCTTTCACAAAGAAGGTCTTTTCATATGCGCATTTGATCAGTCTTCTATTGTCAAGATCCCGCATGATGTCTTTGCTCTTGGAATTCTTCAACATCTCCCAGATAACAGAGTCGTCAAGACGCAAATAGTCCTCGAGTGAATCAGATTCGAACAGATGAAGTTCATCCTTAGCCTTCTCCAGTGCCTTAATGACCATTATCTGAGCTGCTCTGGTTGTGCGATGGAAGTATATTGCCCTGAATGATTCGAGTCTAGCAAGGAGAAAGGTCTCCAACGTTGAAAGTGCTGTGGCGTCGACGGCTAGGTTACCGTCAAGAATATCCATCGTATAGATCAGTCGGAATATGTCTATTGTACCGTAGCTGGCGCCTGTATGGTAAGAGTCTCTCAAGAGAAAGTCCATCTTATCGACATCGACAGAACTACGAATGATCTGATCGAGGAAGGGTTTCCTAGGATCTGCAAGCCGTCCCACCGCCAGAGACGCGATCTCTCCAGCAGCGAATCCGGCTTTTTCGAGAGATCGACTAAGCTCTGACTCCTTTATGATCCTTAATGACATATCCTCATGGTTCTTCCCAACATACTTGGAGAGCAGGGGTTCGAATAGATGAGATAGCGGTCCATGTCCAACGTCATGTAGCAGTGCAGCTACTCGGACCTGACTCCTTTCGGATTCTTCGGAGATTGACGGAAGATTCTCGGCTACGGCCCCTGCAAGATGCATCGTTCCAAGGGAATGTTCAAAACGTGTGTGATTTGCAGCGGGATAAACGTACTGAGCCCCCGCAAGCTGTCTTATCCTTCTTAACCTCTGAACAGGCTCAGCATCAATTATCAACTTCTCCTGCTCTGTTATTCTGATGTATCCATAAAGCGGATCCTTAATGAAACCCCAGTACCTTCCTGGATTACTCATCTTTGTCCATCAACACCAGAAATAGTCAGTAAGTAGCTCATCAGTTTAAACCATTGACCATAAGAACTTGATCAACCTTAGTAATAATGTATGCTTGTGATCCGAAATTGAGCTCAAGAGGCGGAGTCTTCATAGTTGTAGAGGGAATTGACGGGGCAGGGAAAACCCTCCATTCAAAGAAACTCTGCATCAGTCTACACGGGAAGGGATACGATGTCAGATACACTGCCGAGCCAAGCAAGAACTACCTTGGGAGAATTGTCAGGGAAGAGTTCCTGCATAGAACGAAGATTCCACCAGAAATGGAAACACTCCTCTTTGCGGCAGATCGATTCCAACATTTACAGGAGGAGATCTTACCTAGTCTTCAGCAGAGCAGAATAGTCGTCTCAGATCGGTACTACTTCGCGTCAATAGCATACCAAGGTGCCCAAGGAGTAAGCACGGACTGGATAAGATCCGTCAACAACTTTGCCCCCAGACCAGATCTGGCAATATATCTCGATGCCCCAGCAGATATTGCCATAGCGAGGATCCACAGAGACAAGAGCTTGATGGAACGACTGGACCTGGAAGAGAAAGTTCGCGCCTTGTATCTTGAACTTGTTAAGAGTGGTGAGTTGATTCTTGTCGATGGAAATCGTTCTATCGAAACTGTCAGTGAGGAGATGCTCAGACTGGTTCTGGAAGTGATTTCAAAGACGAGGCAAAAGAGCTCCGATAAAGGGAAACAAGAATCCTCGTAAAGAATCAACGGTCATTTAATAAGGTTCACAAAACAAAGATACGGCCGAAACTCGAATGTCTAGCAAAACCGGTCTCCTGGAACAAGCGATCATGGGAGCTGCAAAAATCATTGATCAGGCTCAAAACCAAATTAATCAGGCAATAGCTGAACTTGGCGAAGATTCAACTGTCGGCTTTCCAGGAACCGCTTACAACCTACCAATCTATCATGGTATTACAGGAAAAACTGTTGGAAGACTCACAGACCTTAAAGTCATACTCAACGAACTGAAACTAAATCTCAAGCAAGAAAACAGCATTGAGAACGCTACGTCAGCAGGAATAGCGTCAATAATTGCGATAGAAATCCTTGAAGCTGCAAAATACGCTGGTAACAGAATGCCCTACAATCCACCCTACACAGGCTTCATACCGGACTCAACATTAAGAGGGCTTGGAGTAAAACTCGTTAACGGCGACATCCCCGGCATATCAGTTATAGCGGGAACTGCCCCAACACTTGAAGCAGCACGGACAATCTGTCAGGAAGCCCAAAAAAGAGGATTGCTTTCCCTCCTCTCAGGACCTATAATAGAGCAAGCCTCAAGAGCTAACCTGACTATTGGGCTGGACTCTCTTCTTATTCCCTTAGGCCCTGAATCAACTTCGATAGAACATGCCGCCAATCTAGCGGTAAGGGTTGCATTGACATTTGGCGCAGTGAAGCCGGGAGACAAAGATGCCATCGTAAGTTACGTCAAAAGCAAGGTTCCTGCATTCATAGTCGTGCTGGGCCCACTTGATGGACCTACAATCTCCATAGGACTGGGAGCAACTGCCCTAGGTCTAACGATTGTTACAGATCAGCCTTCTGCAGAACCCTTGGGAATAGATGTTGAACAGAACCCCTTGGAGATCATTGCCAAGGCCTGCGAAGTTCGAGGAATAAAGACCCACCTGATCGAAGTTCCCATCCCCACAGGCTTCAGTCGAGCATTCGAGGGAAAACGGATCAGAAAGGAACAGATGTACGTTGAATTCGGAGGCGGAAAAACACCCTACTTCGAACTTCTCCAAATCACCGAACCTAAAGATGTGGAAGACGGAAAAGTCTCAGTGATTGGACCAGAGATAGACTCGATGGAAGGAGGGAAGGCTTACCCCCTTGGCATTCTGATTGAAGTTGCTGGGGAATCAATCGAGAAGACATTTGAGTCTATGCTCGAACGCCGCATACATGAGATAATCAACTACGGCGAAGAGACTTGGCACATGGCCCAGCGAGATAAGGGATGGGTCAGAATATCTAAGGAAGGATTCAAGAAGGGATTCAAGATCCACCACTTCGGAACGATGATACAAAACGTCCTAAAAAGTGATTATCCAGGCCTCGTCAAAAAGATCCAAGTCACAATATTCACTGAAGAAGATAAAGTAAGAAAGATGCTAGAAAAAGCTCAGACCACCTATTCCTCTAGAGACGCCAAAGTCAAATACTTGTCAGATGAGGATGTCAATAAATTCTACAGCTGCATACTCTGCCAAAGCTTCGCTCCAAACCATGTCTGTGTCATAACCCCTGAAAGAGATGGTCTATGTGGAACTGTAACCTACACAGATGCAGCAACAGGACACAAGATAAGAGGTGGAGCCGGTGCAAACCAACCAATTCCAAAGGGTAAAGTCATAAATGAAGATAGAGGAGAATGGGAAGATGTCGACAAATTCGTACGCGAAGCCTCCCACGGAGAAACCGAACGCGTAAGCCTTTACAGCCTTATGACATATCCTACCACATCATGTGGCTGCTTTGAGTGTATCTCAATCTACTTGCCCGAATGCCACGGGCTAGTAATCGTCAGTCGAGATTTCAAGGAAGAGACACCAGTGGGCATGAGATTCTCCACCTTAGCCGGAATAATCGGAGGGCAGACACCCGGAGTATTAGGCCACTCTAAGAAGTGGATAGTAAGTAAGAAATTCTTCAGAGCAGACGGTGGGATAAAGCGAATAGTATGGATGCCAAGCGATCTGAAAGACCAACTCAAGGATGATCTTAGAAGGAGATGTCAAGAAGAAGGAGCCCCTGATCTATACGATAATATCGCTGATGAGAATCACGCGCGCAAGCTTGAAGATCTCCTAGACTGGCTCAAACGGGTTAACCACCCGGTATTGAATATGCCACCGCTTGAACACTGAGACTTCGTCTACTGTCATAACCATCCATACCTCTACCCACAGACGAAAGTGTCAAAAGCTTTAACGCTGTTAAGAGAGACTGCTGCAAAGAATTAAGTTCCTATTGGAATAACATGTTACTTGACATCGAATCGGTGGTCTATATGAAATTCACCTATGGAAAAAAGCAAAAGGTCGATAGTATCGATCTCGACATGCTCTTCACCGACCTGCAAGTCGTACTTAGGAAACATCCCGTGGTTCCAGCCGAGAATATTGACACATTGATATCTGAATGGATGAACGACGTCCTCTTCGTTACTGGCAAGATCACCGATGAAGAGCTTCAAGAAGAAGCTGAAGAACTGGGCGAAGGCAACGAAGAGGACAAAGAAGCAGTGGAAGAAGAAAGCGAAGATTGATGGAGGGAACTGTAACTTCCCACTATCTTTGTTTCCAATGAACCATAGGTAGGCCGGCAATCGGAGAAGTAAAGTATGGGATCCGATTGCCCTTCAATGTACCTATGTAGACTGTTTTCAGATCGGGTCCTCCAAAGGTTACACTTGCCATCCATGGGGCTGCACTGCTTGCACAGGCAAGCATATCATCAAATGTGACCTTTCCTGAAAAGAAGTTGCTTTCGAGCCTAGCAATAGCGTCCGGTTTCCTGTCATCAAGGATTATTCGAAGCTCCCCCTCAGGCGTTAAAGCGAATATTTTCTCGCCATATATGAGTGTGCCCCACAGGTTACCGTAGGAATCAAAGGCAATCCCATCAGGGAAACCTCCTGGTCCAAGGTCGGGTGGACCGAAAACCTCCCTGTCAGATAATGTCCCATCTGGGTGAACTCGCATCCTACTTATCCTTCGGCCTGTCGTTTCAGCAATGTAGAGATACTCTTCTTTGGCATCAAATCTGATTTCGTTGGTGAAACGGAAACCTTCAGCGGCAACCCGTATTCCATCCTTATCCACAATTGCTATGTATCCGTCATTGGTCTCTGGTCTGAAGGCTGCAGCCCAGTTCTTTGTCCTGGTGGAGATTGTGATCCATATACGGTTCTTGGAATCACGGAGAACGAAGTTCACCTTCCCAACCGGCTTCCCTTCAATATTGTCATAAAGGGTTCTTGTCTTTCCGTCGCGTGTCATAACCTCCAACAGATCAGTACCGAAGTTGGAGATGAGAATGTCACCATTTTCAGCGAACGCTAAACCGTTTGGGAGTGTTCCCTGCGTGAATCTTGAAGCAAGATCATCAGATTTTGAGAACCTTAGATCAGAGCTCTGAGTTATGGTCTGTTGAGTGCCGTCCGGTAGGATCTGGGTCACGCCTCCTCTGGCGTCCGCTGCCCACAGTGTACCATCTGGCTCGGCCAATATACACTCTGGTCTCTGAAGATTCCTGCCTATAAATTTCAAATCTGACACTTTGACTTTGAAGCTATCAATTGGGTTCGATCTCACTACGTTTCGCCTCTCATGTATCCGTAAGCGAGTTATGCCTGAATGAAGCTTCTATTCACGAAATTAAGCTTTGTTTCAGATGGTCCATCTTGTTAGAAGACTTTTGAATCTGAATCATCTTTGAATTGGACCTTTTCTCGTCACGTAAATTGTCTTTCTGTCAACCTTAACCTTCAGTCTGTACTTCACATCTTCGCTCTTCTCGAGCCTGCGACTCCTCAATCTGAATCCGTGAGCAAGGTTCTGTGCTTTCTTTGGAGATTCACAATTGACTTTGAAACCGTCAATTCTCCCTCCTGCAACCAACAGAAGCTTACGTTGTCGCTGGTCATATGCGAAGTGTTTATCAAAATTCTTTGAATCATACTCCTCCAATCAAAATGCCTCCATCGTGTAGTATGTCTTTCGCCATACCATTACTAACAGGGAAGCAAATTAAGTCACCGAGAATTATTCATCCTTCACTATTCGGTAGATGCCCGTTTCTCACCGCACGCTTTCCACCCTTACGGCTTAACGAGTTACCTATTCTTCCTATCCGTGCCGTGGAACCATGCTGTCAGTTCTCTATTTTCTCTTGTGATCATAAACCATTGAGAGGACTATACCAAGAGAGAATAGGCTTACGCCGATCCATATCAGGCTAACAAACGGAATTACTCTAACCTGTGCCGCGAATTGAGTCAACTGGGTTTGCTTTCCATCTGATAATTTGATCAGCATGGCCTGATATAGCTGGTCTGAGAAACTTGCCGTGATATAGATATCACGTAGAAGGGATCTGAATATTAATGGACGAGAAGTCATTCCGTATACTGTGTACAGACCCGTCCATAATCTGCCACCATAACTGCTTCCATCTGAAGAAGCCAAAACATCAAACTCCAACGACGAATGCTCTGGCAGAGTACCGTTGTATGTATAGACAGAACCGGAGGGCCCACTTAGGGTGTAACTAGTTAGCTTAAGCGTAAAATTGTCTCCAGAGTAGACTTCTCCAATCTTCAATATTCTCTGGTCGTTCGTTTCCAGTGATGAACTCAAGAAGACTCCGAGCAATATGATAACCAGTGAGACATGGATTAGACTCCTGCTTGTCGTAGAGAGGAAACGTTTGCTCTTCAGATTAGCCAAGCCTCCCAAGAAGGTGTATGACGAGAATGCAAGAGCTATCAGAAGAATTGGTATGCCAAGATTTGCCATTTGGTTGGGTGTTGGTATCCCAAGAATAGCTGCTATGAAACCGCACAGTATTGCTAAGATTACTACCGCCACACAATATCTCGATCTCATTTTCTTTGGAGCATTGCAGCAAATGAGAGCGCCGACAAAGAGTATCGTTGGCGGAAGAAGCCACGTATTATAGAATTCTTTCCCCACACTGTAGGAGCTACCAAGCTGGATGGAACGGACTGCTGGCAGAGAGATACCCAACAGACATACCATGGTTATGTACAGAAGAGCGACATAAGCGGTTGTTAGCGCAATCGAATCCTTAGATGCTGTGACTGTGGAAAGTCTGAAGAGGGGCTTGTTCACCTTCCATTTCAGATAGATGAAGTATCCTACCAAATAAATCGATAACATAATGAATGGTAGGGCTGTCCCGGTGATAGAGGCTTCGAAGGCATGGACAGACTCTAGGATTCCACTTCTTGTGGTGATCGTTGAGAAAATCACCAGAAATGATGTGGCGAAGATTGAGAACTCCCTGGTCAAGCTTCTTCCTTGTGAGGATAGTGGTGTAGTGTGAAAGTAGGCTGTCAGCATGAGCCAGGGTAGGAGCGAAGCGGTCTCAACTGGGTCCCAGGACCAGTATCCTCCCCACCCTAGAACCTCATAAGCCCAGACTCCACCCAAGGCTATTCCAAGTGTGAAGACAAGCCAACTCATTTTCATGAAGAAGTTGATGGAGCTAGCATGTTCATCCTTTCCTTTGCTTAGGTTGGAGAGAGAAAAGGCTAGGGGGAAGAATGGTAGAGAATACCCGAGAAAGATTATTGGTGGATGAATAGCCATCCAAGGAGACTGAAGAAGAGGATTAAGGCCAAGACCGCCAGCAACCCCGAAGCTCAAACCAGCAAAGGGATCCGCAAGTATGGTTGCAGCTACGATGAATAGTAGAAATGTGTTGAGGTAAATGTAACTTGCTTTGTTCAGTTCGAAGTCTTTTCTATGCGAGATTCTGTACATCAGGCATATGACGTTTAACATAATGGACCATAGAAGTAGAGAGCCTCCTATGCCAGCCCAGCTGGCGTAGAACTTGTATAGAATAGATAGATCAGTTGAGCTGTATGAGTAGACATCCTTCAAAGCGTAATTATTATTCAGAAATGAGTTGACGTACATGAAGAAAGCTGCCAATATGCACAGGGTTGAAAGGACAAAGTTCGATGAATTTCTCCAAAGAGATTTTTTTGAAGAGCCTTTTCTTGAAAGAGTGTATATGTCCAGAAGAAGGAGAAAACTGGCGGCTGATAGAAGTAAGTATCCTATGACCACTTCTAATCACTTAGTACTAGTGGACTACTAGCTAGCTCAAATAAGAGTGACGGTTCGACAACTGAAGTATCAGAACTTTAGAACAGCTGTTAAGTATAGGATATTCCAAGAAGAAAGCCGAATTGAACTTCAGAACGATAAACCCGTCAGACTTCGATTTCATTATCGATCTTGCCTTATCGGAGGGAATAAGATATACAAGACGGGATCTAACGCGTATTTTAGACTATGAGCCTGACGGTTGCTTCATAGCCGTTGAAAATGAGAAGAAACTCGGAATAGTCTCCACCATAGTATTCGGGAAAGTTGGATGGATAGGAAATCTGTTTGTCGCGAAGTCATCAAGAAGACGTGGTGCTGGAACGAAGCTCGTCAAAGAAGCTCTACGATACATGCAGAATAGAGGTGTAGAGTATCCGAAGCTCTACTGTTACCCTCACAGAATCACATTCTACAAGAGACTCGGCTTTCTAACGGAAATAAAAGTCCAAGTATTGAACGGACACGGTAGAGAGATACAGTTCGAGAATGTTGAGAGACTGACAGAAGACTCAATAGATGAATTGATTGCATTGGATGAGAGATTTTTTGGAGCTAATAGGTTGAAAGTGCTACGTAGATTCTATGATGAATTCAAGGAATACTGCTTCGCCACCCGCGTTGATGGAAGAATGGTAGGATACATGATGGCAAGCGGCGCTGAAGATGAATATGAGCTGGGGCCATGGATTTGTGAACCACGATACCAAGACGAGTTCGTCGAGGAGTTACTCAAGGCCGAGATGAACAGATTGACCGGCAAAAGAATAGAACTCTCCTCACCGATGCACAATACGCTAGTCGAAAGGGTACTGAAGAAGTATGATTTACAGCAAAAGGGAATAGCGATCAGAATGGGATATGGGAAAAGAGTCCCCATAGGCAACATTGAGGGAATACTTGGCATAGGCGGACTTGACAGGGGCTGAGTCTACTCATTCATGAATCTGATGAATTCCTGTTTCGTTCTTGGCTTAAGGACGTAGTTATGCGTCTTCTCGAAACCTAGCGTGGAATCTGGTTTTACTCCATAGTCGTGGCCCGGATAGACCTCTAGTGTATCATCTAGAATCATGAGCTTACCAAAGAGGCTATCGTAGAGTTTCTCTGAGCTTCCTCCAGGCAGATCTGTTCTTCCACATTCACCAACGAAGAGCGCATCTCCTGTCAGAAGCTTGTTATCTGCTAGAAGGCAAATACTGTCAGGAGCGTGTCCTGGTGTGTAAATAGTCCGTATCTTGACAGTACCAAGTTCAATTATGTCGCCATCCTGCAGTATGATATCTCCGCTAGAAAAGGCAGCTTCATGCTTGGCGATTTTGGCCCCTGTCTTTGTGGCAAGCTCCTTATTTCCGGTAGTGTGATCTGGATGGGAATGTGTATTGAATATGTATTTGAGCTTCAATTCCTCTTCTTGCAGTGCATCAAAAATCTCTTTCAATGCACCTGACGGATCTATAACCGCAGCTTCTCTTGATTGTTCATCACCGATAAGATAGGCGAAGTTTCTGGAGCTTTCAACTAGGAATCGCTTAAAGATCATTTATCCCACTCATCCTTTGAAGTTTTTCAAGGATCTTAAGCTTTCTTTCTAAGAGTAATGAACTCGGTGGAGGATTTCAACTGTGGGGTGCCGCCGCCTTCTGCGATGACCTTCATCATCTTATCGGCGTTCAGGACTCTTACACCTCCTATCAAGGTCACACCACGATTAAAGAGAGGTTCAGGTATCACGTTTGCGGAAGGCCCGACAAGGGCGAATTCTCTCACGTTCTCTGAAAGGGTAAGGATTCTGTCTATCGTCCCGTTCGCTAGTGTTGAACCGGTTGATATAACGACATCTGCTCTTGGCAGCAGCTCTTCTGCTGCCGTGTCTGGGAGCATTCCTTCTTCACGGAGAAGTAAGCTGCGTTCAATAATGAAAAGATCCTTAGATCTCTGCTTGAGGATTTGAATGAAAGGCTTCAAGCCTCCAATCATAACTGCAACATCATTTGTTGTTACCCTTAATTCATCTATAATATTGGAGGATTTGGCGTCGTAAATATCGCCTGCAAGATCGAAGAAAATCTGGGATAGGGCGCTTAGTGCAGCGAAGCCCAAGACGCTTTCGCTGATTTCCCATGATTTGGCCATGTCGGCAATTTCGATTGCGGGGCTACCTGCTACGTTGCCTGCTCGTTCGTTCACTTGGCAGCAGTACGGCGACATCTCATGTGATAGGGTATGGCACAAACCAGCATGTCCAGAGTTCAGCTTCACACCAGTGTAACCAAGACCGATGCAAGCTTTCTCAACTGTGAACCTTCCGAATTCAGGAATTCTCTCTCTTATTAAGGTTAAGACTTCCTCAACAACCCTGATCTTGGTAACCTCCTCTGCAACCAGTTAGACGCATCAAATGCTGCTCATCTAAAATGAAGCAGGCCCTAGTCTGGTTTCAGTCTTCTAACTCTTTCAAAGGTGTCAAGCCACGTTAACAATGCTTTACCATATTGACCAAGTCTATCAGGATCTTTTTCAGACCTGATTGCCCCGTCTATTTCTTTGATCTTGGAAAGTAGGGTCTGTTCAAGCTCTTGGAGCACTCTGTCACCCATGATCTTGCCTTCTTCCTCGGTGGCTTTGATTATAACCACTTGTCTGTTGCATTTTGCGCAAATGATCTCCCGTCCTACCTTGAACAAGGGAGAACCACATTCTGGACAAGTCTCTGAAAGCATGGTCGCGCCTGACTTGAGAAGCTCAGACATCTTCTTCAATTCAGAACCCAAGATCTACCACCAGACAAAAGAACCATTAGGAAGAGTTTTAGGCTGGATCACTAGATGACTTCTACGAATATATAAGGTGGGGTCAAGGGCGTGTCCAAGTCAAAGAAAAAAGAAGAATTTGAGTCTCGAATCAAGCAGGCTCTGGGTGTACTAGGCGAGGTATCCCAAGATAATACGACTCCCAGAAACATTAGAAGGGCTGCGAAAAACGCAATGGATTCCCTGCAGTTTCCCGAACACAGCCTAGGTGTGAGAGCCTCAAATGCAATAGCGATACTGGATGACATCTCACAAGATCCTAACATGCCTCAATACACTCGAGTAAAGCTCTGGAGTGTTGCCAGTTTACTCGAAGCAATAAAAGACTAAAAGTCTCCCTTTCCTGCCTTCTTAACAACAGGTATCACGTCTTTCTTGCGCGTATTCTTGTTGCACTTTCTTTCCAGAGATACCAGAACATTAAATTAAATCAACTATCATCCTATTTGTCTATCAACCATTGACAGACTTGTTCTATCTGCCTATTGACCGAGTCTGCTGACTGGAACGTGATTTCTTGAAAGGGATTCTCTCGAATAGAACATTTATTGCGTTGGCTGTATTGATCCTGTTGCTTACTGTTTCTGTCTCCCTCTACGTGACTTCCCAAACCATTAAGGCAACGAAGCTCTTGATAGTCTCCCCATCAGGCTTCATAGATCTCGATGAAAACACTGAACTCACTATCAAAGCAATCGACAACTATGGCAACGTAGACAAAAATCGAAACGACCTAGTGGAGTTGACGCTGAGATCGGTGACTCGCAATGAGTCAATGGCGAAATTAAGTTCTACCAGTGTTAAACTGGATAAGGGTATTGGCTTAGCATATATTCGGGGTAGAATTGCTGAGGTTGTCGATGTAAAGGTCTCTTGGAAAGAGGGTACATTACCGCTTGAATCCTCGACAGTTCGCCTATACATTGGCATTGGGGAGGAGTGAAATCTCTATTGAAGATTTCAGACAGAGGGGAGGTAGCTAAATCAATAGCTGCAGGACTGATGTTGCTGTCTGTCTTCGGGCTTGCGGTGTATTATGCATTCATGGTTCCCCAGCCATCAGAGGGAGCTGTTAGACTTGTTATAAGGAGACCGTCCCAACTTCAAACAGGCGTTGAAGGAGAGCTCACCATACTGGCTGTGAACAAGGAAGGAGAAATAGATCAAAGCAGAAACGACGTTGTGAGAATTTCACTCAACACTGGTAGCTGTGCTCAGCTCGGTTTCGCTGATCTCTCAGGGACTATTTGGTCCAACTCGCTAATATTGAAACTTCAATCTGGACGTGGCGAAGTCAAGATAATCGACCGCAAAACAGAGCGCGTTCAGATATCGGTTGAGTGGCTAGAGGGGAAGTCTCATCTGGACCCTTTTGTCACCGAAATGATTGAGTGGCGAGTCGCCTAGGACCCTAGAGCAGTCGACTAAGGTAACCCAAATAACCCAATAATACACTTAATTCCCTCATACTCGACTGTTACAGTTCGGTTTGACTTACCTCCGTAACTAATCTGGTGAGAGAGGCTAACATAAGTACATGTACGGAAGAACCACATCATCCAAAACACGCAGCTCACGTACTTTAGGACTGATACTGGCGATCTTGATCATCGTTGCTGTTGGATCGTACTTCTTTCTTATCCAGCCGAGACTCAGATCTCCTGAAGTAGTCCTGACCAGAGAACAAAAGGAGGTTGACGATTTCCTGAACGACTACTACAATGCATATGGCAACGTATCCTCTAGCAGGTTAGTCTTGCTTTTTGACAACGACGCAATACTGTCTGCCCCTGACGGCTCAGTTCACAAAGGAGTTGACAACATAAGATCTTATTATTCGCGGACATTCATGGGATATGAAAACTTCACATTTGTGAGAACGATAGTGAAGATTGAAATCCACGGCAATGACGCATTTGTAGTCTACGACACAACAGTCAGAACGTGGCATTTTGGCTCGACAGAGGCCCCACTGTTCTTCTTCAAGAACAGTTTTGAACTCAAAAGACAAGGAGCCACTTGGAAGATCACCGCACTTGCTATGGAGCAAACCATGCCCAAATAGGTTTTTAGCTCAATATCCCATCGAGAACTCTTTGATCACTAACAATAGGCATTTTGCGTCGTGGTGCTGCACACACTAATGATACGCTTTTGCTTGGGATCCGAACAAGTCTTTTAAAGATTTCAATATGAAGGGGAAGGCTATGTGACCGCGGATGGCAAAACCCATCAGTCATCCCTATCTCCCGAACTCATCTGCTGATACCATCAGGAAGATGCTAGAGGAACTTGGGCTTGATGACATAGAACAACTATACGCGGACATTCCAGAGAATGTCTGGTTGAAAAACAAACTCAAAATTCCAAACTCAATATCGGAATACGACGTAGAAAGAAGAGTAAATGACTTACTTTCAAAGAATGAGACTACATCTGATATCCCTTGCTTCCTAGGTGCAGGTTGCTGGCCTCACCATGTTCCCGCTGCCATAGATACAATAGTCAGCAGATCGGAATTCCTAACTTCTTACACTCCGTATCAAGCTGAGACGAGTCAAGGAATTCTCCAAGCTCTCTTTGAATACCAGAGTTTGATATGCGAATTAACCGAGATGGAATACACAAATTGTTCAATGTATGACTGGCCCACGGCTCTCGGTGAAGTCGCCAGAATGGCCAAACGGGCCACCGGTCGGAATGAATTTCTAATCCCACACTACATCGATCCTGAACGAGCCGCAATCCTCAAGAATTACTCAGAACCAGCCGCAATCAGCATTATCAAATTCGAACAAGATCGTCGTACCGGACAGATAATCCCTGAAATGTTAGAGAAGAAGGTCTCTGAAAAGACTGCTGCCGTATACATTGAGAATCCTAGTTACCTAGGCTATTATGAGAAACAAGTCGATCTAATCTCAGACCTCACACATAAGAGTGGAGGCCTCTTCATAGTTGGAGTGGACCCCATCTCCCTTGGAATAACCAGACCACCAGGAGAGTACGGTGCGGATATTGTTATCGGGGAAGCCCAACCTCTAGGAAACCACATGAATTACGGGGGGCCAACACTTGGAATATTCGCATGTTCAGGAAACCGCCTCCTGAGACAGATGCCGGGAAGGATTATTGGGTTAACCAGAACCCTTGACGGCAAGGACGAGGCTTACTGCATGGTTCACCAGACAAGGGAGCAGCACATCCGGAGGGAGAGAGCAACATCCAACATCTGCACAAACGAGGCTCTATGTGCAGTTGCCGCAGCAGCATATCTGGCACTCTTAGGTCCAAGTGGCCTCAGGAAGCTCTGTGAGACTATCCTTACAAAGACACACTATGCAATGAAGACATTAAGCGAGATTGATGGGATTAAGGCTCCTCTTCTCGATGCTGCACATTTCAAAGAATTCACTGTAAACTTTGACGATACGGGTAAACGGGCTGTCGAGATTCATAATGAACTCCTGAAGAAAGGAATACAAGGTGGGAAGATACTGACTCAATTTCCAGAACTTGGTGAAACCGCTCTTTATTGTACCACTGAAGTCCACTCACGGAAGAACATAGACTCTCTAGTCGAGGCCTTACTCGAGATCCTTAGGTGATCCTGGTTGACCTATAGGCAAGCCAAATGGACTGAGCCGATAATCTTTGAACTGTCAAGGAAAGGCAGAATAGGCTATAACCCTCCGACATTTGACCAAAGGGAACGCGAGGTAGCCGGAGACCCAAGTCTATTAGTTCCTTATGAACTGCAACGTAGAAGCCCTCCTAACCTACCTGAAGTCTCAGAGATCGAGGTTGTAAGACACTACACCAGACTTTCTCAACAGAACTTCGGGGTTGACTCTGGAATCTATCCTCTTGGAAGCTGTACCATGAAGTACAACCCAAAGATCTGTGACAGAATTGCAGCCTCAACCAAGATCCGTAATTTGCATCCACTTCAAGATGGGAGCCTAACACAGGGTATACTTGAGATTCTGTACGAGCTTTCGGAATATCTTTCTGATATAACTGGTATGCAGAAGATCTCCCTTCAGCCGGCAGCAGGAGCACATGGAGAGTTTGCTGGCGCGTTGATTATCAGAGCATACCACAGTCACAATGGGGAGATCAACAAACGTGATGAGATGCTCATTCCAGACTCGGCTCACGGCACCAATCCTGCGAGTGCAGCCATGGTAGGCTTCAAGACGATTGTGATTCCAACAATCGATTCAGGATGCCTCGACATCGACGCTCTCAAGAACGCTGTCAGCGAAAGGACAGCAGGTCTCATGTTGACAAATCCTAACACATTAGGAATATTCGAGAAGAACATACTCGAGGTTTCCAAAGTAATACATGAAGCGGGAGGCCTACTCTACTACGACGGCGCCAACATGAATGCAATCCTTGGCAAGACTAGACCACGAGAAATGGGTTTCGACATAGTCCATATGAATCTACATAAGACCTTAGCGACACCACACGGTGGTGGAGGTCCTGGAGCAGGGCCTATAGGTGTCGTTGAGCAACTTGAAGAGTTGCTACCCGTACCACTCGTCGAATATGATGGTGAGAAGTACTTCCTAGATTATGACAGACCACGTAGTATAGGCAAAGTAAAAGGATTCTATGGAAACGTAGCTATACTACTAAGGGCCTATACTTACCTCCTTAGCATGGGATCAGATGGACTTGAGGCTGTGGGAGAGCTCTCCGTTCTCAATGCAAACTATGTTGCGAGAAGACTCTGGAAAAATGGAAAGTACACAATTCCATACTATCCAAACAAACTCGTAAAACATGAGTGTGTCGTTAGTGCGGAGAAGATACTCCAAGAGACTGGTGTACGAGCATCAGATATCTCGAGGAGACTTCTGGACTATGGTATTCACTCACCCACAACTTACTTTCCATTGATTGTGAATGAGGCGCTGATGATAGAACCAACAGAGACCGAGAGCAAAGAGCAGCTTGACCTTCTAGTTGATACGATGATTGGGGTCGCTGATGAGGCTTATTCCAAACCAGAACAAGTTAGGAAAGCCCCCTACTCAACGAGCGTTAGCAGGATAGATGAGGTCAGGGCCTCGCATCCAGAAACAATGTGTCTTTCATGGAAGATGAAGAGAAGATAGGGCCTAGGACCTTATCTTCAAGTATTCGTAGGCTTCTGTGGCGGTCTCAAATGCGTAATGTATTTTCTGAAATCCTTTTCTGAATTCTGTGACCTCGCTTCTGATCTTGTCTGGGTTCTCTTTCTTTAGCACTAGTCTCTCTATGAATTCAGCTATCTGCTTCATTTCGCCATTTTTCATTCCGAGTCTAGTGCATTCCTGGACTCCCATCCTTATGCCACCCGTGGTGTCGAAGTGTCTGCCGAACTTTATATCATATGGCAGCAGATTTCGGTTGAGTATTATGTTCGAGTTCTCCAGTAGACGCTCTATTTCACTGCCGTAAGCTATCTCTGATACGTCAACTATCAAGACGTGCGATTTAGTGAAGCCACTCTTCTTCCCGAGAACGTTGAAGCCCTTGTCGCAGAGTTCTTGAGCGAGAGCCTGTGAATTGGCCACAATTTGTTTAGCATATTCTCTTCCAAACTCAAGCATCTCGGCAAAAGCAATCGCTTTTCCAGCGACATGGTGGAGGTGATGGTTGCTTACGGTGGCGGGAAAGACTGCCTTCTTTAGAGCTTCCTGATGTTCGGCCTTGGATAATATCGCTCCTCCTTGAGGACCGAATAGAGTCTTATGTGTACTCATAGTCATAACATCCACACCTTCCTTTATCGGGTCCTGCAGCTGGCCACCAGCTATCAATCCTGCAACATGAGCGGCATCATAGCATATTACCGACCCATATTGACGGAAGAACTCAGTCAGCTCCTTCACTGGATGCGGAAATGGTAGAACGCTTCCGCCAAACATCACAAGCTTAGGCAGAGCCTGGTTAGCCTTGACTCTTTCGAGGATCTTGGTCTTCGTTGCTTCGACGTCAATGTTCATGACTTCATAATCGAATGGAAAATACTCTATCTCAAGATTCTTCACAGAACCCGCAGTTCCAGAGAACCGTTTCTTCCCAAAGCTGATGTGCCCTCCGGATGCGATTGACAGGGCCATCATAATATCATTTGGCTGTGTGAATGCTGTGTATACCGCTATGTTGGCGTTGACACCCGATACAGGTCTGACATCAGCATATTCAGCACCGAACAGGTTCCTCGCCATCTCCATGCACAAAAGTTCAACTTCATCAATGTACCGGCAGCCAGCATAGACACGCTCTCTTGGAAACCCTTCCGCATATCTGTTTCCAAAGTCCGAGGCTATTGCCTCACGGACGGCCGGCGAAGGCACATTTTCTGAAGCGATAAGGGGTATGGACTGCTGGAACCACCTGTGGTGCTCCTCCAACAGACTGAAAACTTTGTTGTAGTAATCTATGGGCTTCATCTTTTCCTCACCACATTAATCTTCTTTCCATACTGTCTAGCACCTATGAAAATGCAACTGTCAGGAGAAACCTTTACAGACTCCGCTTGAATGGGGTACGAAAGATCATCCGAAATCTCGACTAGAGAATCCCTTATGAGAACTGCGGTGGTTCTCTCAATCAGTTCACCCATCAATAGATGAGCTGCCCCTGCCAAGTCGTCAACTTGGCAGTGTCTTGTTATGACAACCCGTCTGCCGTAGAGATCCTTCAATCCTCTGCAGTCACGGATAGGGTTAAAACCTGCAAAGCCAAGAGCTACGCCGACAGTTCCTAACCGTAGAGGCGTCACTCTGCTGTCGACAATCAAGACTCCAATGAACTTCCCTGTAAGACTATGGATCTTCCTCCGGATACTGTCCGCTACTTTATGGGGGTTTTCGGGATAGAGGACGGCATATCCCAAAGGAATGTTCTTTCTGTCAACCCCTGCATTAGCTATCACCACTCCATCCTTTATTGTACATAAAGCTTGGTCAGTTCCCCCGTAGACTTCATCTGCTTCCCTAAGTATCACTTCTACATACTCAGCATCAAGATTGTATTTTTTTCCCAGTCTTCTTGCAGTAGGTGAAGGTTTTATTGTATCCAACTTCACAATTCTGTTCTGAGAAAGTGAGATTACCTTACTGGTTATGGCCAGAATATCCCCATTCTCGAGGTAGATCTTTGACTGAGCCAGGCTTGTGGTTATCTCTGGAAGAATGTCCTGACCTGGTTTGATGAGATTGGTCTGTATCCTGAACAGCTGCATCATGATTTCACTCATATGCAGCCAAGAAAGTTGCCTAATAGCGTTTCTCATAGAATGCTGTGAAAGGCATATATTGGCTCCGAGATTCTAGTCAGATTCTTGGTGGATACGGGATTGAAGATTGGAATAAACACAGTCACATTCCTTAAGGAAAAACCTGAGAAGCGGCTGGAGCTCAGCAAAGAAGCAGGGTTTGAAGGCGTGGAGATCTTAGCCTATCCTGAGGAGCTTACGCCGGAAAGGCGTAGTGAGATGAAGAATCACTTACGGAGGCTAAACTTGAAGGCAATGATGATTGCTACTGGACCTCCAATAGCTCTCGGCGGTGGTAAGTTCTGTCTGGAGAGCCCGGAAAAGGCTGTTAGAGAAAGAACTGCACAGTATTTGAAAGACTGTGTCGACTGGGCTACTGACTTCGGAACTGATAACATCTACTTGGTCACCCCAACTAACAGAAGTGACATACCAGACCCTGTAAAAGCAGTAGAATGGCTCAGTGACTCACTAACCAAGGCATGTGATTACGCAAAATCGGCAGGAGTTAAGATCTGTATTGAACATTCGCCTGGAAAACTTGTGGGCGAGGCAAGATACCTCAACCAGCTCATAAAAGAATGCAAGATAGAGAACTTCGGTGCTCTGATAGATATTGGACACCTAAACATGACAAAGGAAGATGTTATGGACACCATTATGAAGACAGACAGACTATACCATGTTCACTTCGACAATAACGATGGAAAAAACGACATTCACACGCCGCTAGACGTTGGAACCCTCCCAATGGGCGAGGTTGTGAAATTCGTCAAAGCTCTGAAACAGAAGAAGTACGACGGCTACTATTCTATCGAGTTGTTAAACCTCCAAAATCCGATCAAGACATTGAAGGAAAATATCGCAATCTTGAAGGATATCTACAACAACGCCTAGTTAATCCTAAAAAATCCTACTCTGAAGGTTTTCAGAATGAAGAAATACCTTCAGAGTATATTGAGCTTCTTACCTGCCCTTTCGAAGGCGGCTAGAGCGACGTCCAACTGTTCGCGTGTGTGGTGTGCGTTAACTATCGTCCTTACTCTGGCTGTCTCTTTCGGTACAACTGGATAGCTGAAGGCTTGGACGTAGATGTTTTCTTCTTCATATAGGTATTTGCTGAGTTCACGGGCCTTCTCTGTTGGACCTACTATCACTGGGGTTATCGGTGTCTGGCTTACTCCCGTGTTGAATCCTAAATCTTCTAGTCCTTTCTTGAAGTATCTAGTGTTCTCCCACAATTTCTGCACACGTTGAGGCTCCTTTTCTATGATCTCCAGAGCCTTCATTGTGGCTCCACACGTGGCTGGATCAAGAAATCCTGTGGAGAAGACGAATGGTCTGGACGCTCGGTTCAAATAGTATTTCAGGTCTGCACTTCCTGCTATATATCCTCCTACCGTGGCTATTGCCTTTGAGAGGGTTCCCATCTGAACCTCAACTCTACCGTAGAGATTGAAGTGTTCAACCGTACCCTTACCAGTCTTCCCAAGAACTCCTGAAGCATGAGCCTCATCGATAAAGACGAATGCGTCGTACTTCTCTGCCAATTCAACCATCTCTGGGAGTTTGCATATGTCACCGTCCATACTGAAGACCGCGTCCGAGATTATCATACTCTTGCCCTTAGATCGGTCTTTTGCACTTGTCTTCAGCTTTTCCTCGAGATCCTTCATGTCCAAGTGTTTGTAGACAAGACGGTCAACTCCTCTGGACATCCTGCAGCCATCAATTATGCTCGCATGATTGAGCTCTTCACTTATGATTGTGTCACCTTCAGCCATTAGCGGCCATATCGCTCCTAGGTTAGCAATGTAGCCGGTTGGGAAGCACAACGCGGCTTCGGAGGATTTGAATGATGCAAGCTTTTCCTCAAGTTTGTTCTGTATGTCGTATGTCATGATCATGCGGCCGGTACCCATTCCGGCACCATACTTGTCTACTGCGTCTTTTGCTGCCTTCATCATCTCCGGATGATTTGCCAGTCCAAGGTAGTTGTTTGCGCAGAGAACCAGAACCTCTTTTCCATCTAAGTTGGCTTTAGTGGAGTTAGCACCTGAGAGTACTCTTATGTGGGGTGCGAAGCCAATTTGTTTGAACCCAGCAACCTTTTGTTCCAGAAACCTTGCATATTTAACGTTGGGCAATCATTACGCCTCGCCAAAACAGAACTTGAGATCGCTATATAAGATCTTCTTGGACTCCGAAGAGTATTGTCTAGACCTCTCTCACTTGATGAGTCCTTGAATGTTCCCTCCAAGGATCATTCGCTTATCTTTCTCATTAATGTCTGCAAGCATGATCTTGGAAAGTTCAAATTTCATGCCTCCACCTAAGGGATAGTCTGAACCGTAGATCAGGCGGTCTGAGCTGAGGTCTTGTGTGGCTTGAGTGATCTTTCTTGGGTGCTGTGCATAGGAAGTTTCCAAGTAGATGTTCGGGTTCTTCTTAGCTACGTTTAGGCATTCTGGATCGATCATATGTGCTACGATAAACTTCGCATCTGGAAATTTCTCTGCAAGTGAGCCTACATAGCTGGCGTTCCCTAGATTTCCCCATCCTGTGTGGATCATCACGGGTATGTCTAGCCTGATCGTTCTTTCTATTAGGGGATGAACAATTTTGTTGGAGATATAGTATCCTCCTAGAACTGGGTGCAGCTTCAATCCTCGAAATCCGTGAGTCTCAACTAACATTTCAAGTTGTTCGCAGCAGCCTTCAATTCTTGGGTCCAGCCATGCAAAAGCGAAAAGCCGATCTCTGAAACGACTTATTGAAGATGCTAATTCCAGATTTGCATCGCCTAATCTGTGTGGTAGATGGAAGTTCGGCATCACCACAGCGCTTGTGACACTATTCCTGTCCATTTCAGAGATTAGACGTTCAGTTGAAATTGATAGGACAGTTTCTTCAGAAGCTGAGTAATGGAAGGGATCACATTCTCCGATGTGGGTGTGAGCGTCAAAGATCATCTTGGTTGCCTATGATGCTAGGTCACTTCTTACTGATAGACTTGAGGAATTCAGAGTATTGAACGGCATTCATAAGTTCCTTGATCTCGGCATCCCAATTGCTGGGTTCTATGACGGCGATCCATCCATCCTTATATGGACTTGTGTTTATCATGTCAGGCTTGTTTGAGAGTTGATCATTCACTTCAACTAGTTTTCCGCTCACAGGGGCGAAATAGTCTGACACTGCCTTGACTGATTCTACCGTTCCTAGAGCTTCCTTTTTTGAAATGTGTTTACCCCGTACTGGAAGATCGACGAAGACGACTTCATGAAGTGATTTCTGGGCGTAGTCGGTGACTCCCATCCTGCACTTGCCGTTCTCTTTCTTCAGCCATTCATGATCCTTGGTATAGCTGAGCTTCTCTGGAACATCATATTCTCCGTTCTTCACCATGATCACCTTGTCAAGATCGTGCTGTTGGTTGAATCTTCGAGCAGCCACTAAGATACTCTCTTCACACCATAAAGTTTTGGATCGTAGAAGGGAAATCCAACAACTTCGGCATCAAGCAGTTTGCCGTGAACCTCAATTGAGAGTTTTTCTCCGAGTCCAGCGTTCTCCAGCGGTACGTAACCCATCGCTATTCCACCATTGAGAATTGGGGAGAAAGTACCGCTTGTCACCGTTCCCAGTTCTTTGCCGCTTTTCAGTATCTTGCTCTCTGCTCTTGGTATGCCCTTGCCAACAATCCTTAGCCCGATACGGCTTCTCTTCAGTCCAGATGCTTTGTTCCTCAGAATCGCTTCCTTGCCAATGAAATCGCCTTTCTCGAATTTTACAACGAAATTGAGGTTTGCTTCAAGTGGGTCAGTTGATTCATTGATGTCGTTGCCGTAGAGACACATTCCTGCCTCCAACCGAAGAACATCACGAGATCCTAGACCACAGGGTTTGATCCCGAATTCCTCTCCAGTATTGAGGATGTCATTCCAGAGGTTAAGGGCTTTAGCTGGGTCATCCATCGATGCGTCGAGAACACAGATCTCTAGCCCATCCTCACCAGTGTAACCTGTCCTAGAGACTATACAGTCTTGTCCCCTAATTTTGGCATATATGCAGTCGAAGCGTATCATTGAAGACAGGTTGGTTTCAGTTAGTTTCTGTATTGTGGGTACTGCTTTGGGACCTTGGATGGAAAGCATAGCGATCTCATTGGATGCGTCATGCAACCTGACATCGTAGTTCTTCGAGTTGTCCATAAACCAGTTGAAGTCTTTCTCCCTGTTTCCTGCGTTGAAGATCACCATATAGGGCTTTTCTTCGAATTTGAAGACTACGATGTCGTCTTTGATCCCGCCGTTTCTATTGCAGATGAGTGTGTACTGAGCATGGTTGGGCTTTACCATGGTGATATTGTTGGTTGTGAGATTGTTTAGGAATTTCTCGGCGTCAGCACCTGACACGAATACTCTACCCATGTGTGAAATGTCGAAGATGCCGACACTCTTTCTGACGGCTAGGCACTCAGAGACCGTGCCGGCATACCAGAGGGGCATTGTGAAGCCTGCGAATTGTGTGAGGTTACCGTTCTTTTCATGATATTCATACAGTTGTGTTTTTTGAGGCATTACTGTTCACACTACTTGACTTCAACTTTTGCAACCAGTGATGTCATTTTCTTGTGGTCCATATCTCCGGCCCAGAAGGTTCGTAGAAGATATGATCCGGCTGCAGCAGGTGTCCATAGGTAGGAGTAGTTGCCATTCTCAATTATAGCCATGGCAAGGTTCTCCCAAGTTGATCCTTCGTCTTTACTCACTTGAACGAATGCCAAGGCCAAGTGAACTGGCCATAGGCTCCCAGATATACTGATTATGGAACCAAGATCGACTACTTGACTTGACACCTCGCACGTGATCATGCTGTTTGCCTTAGGAGAATATGGCGATCCCATTCAAGGATCCAACCGACATTTGGGATTCTAGGTGTAAGTTGGTGTGTATTATTTAAAGCCCTAGCAAGAAATCAAAAGAGATGATTTTCGACAATCTTGGGCTTGTCGCCTACTTTGCTAGTTACAATATTGGCGAAGCCTGCTTCTCTTATTCGCGAAGAGACTTCATCAAGACTACGTGTGTACGTATTGATGAAGACTGAGGGGCCTGTGTCTATAGAGTACCATGCCGAAATCTGTTCGGCTCGCATAGCTACGACCTCCTTTATGACTTTTAATGTCTCAGGTTCCCATAAGATCATATGATATTTTCCGGTCATAGTCGTTGCGTGAAGATTCAAAGTATCCTCCTCAGCCAGTCTTGCGACTGATGCGACATCGCGAAGGTAGATAGCCCTCTTCATTGTTTCAACTATATCTCTGATTCTCTTTAACCTCAAATCGAATAAAGGCGATCCAAGGACCTCTTGGTGGGCTTCATCTGTCTTTACATCTGAAGCAATGGGTACTATTACCATTGCTAGATCTAATGCATCTGGGGGGGCGATTTGTTCTGCGTAAGAGTGCCCATATTTGTCTGCGTACCACAAAGCGTAGCCTCCGGCGAGGCTTCTTGTGGCAGATCCAGCTCCCAGCCTGACAATTTCTGATAGAGACACATAGTCAAGTGACACGCCAAGAGCTTTTGCTGCTGCAACACCTAAGGCGGCAAAACCTGATGCTGAGAAGCCCAGACCTTTCCCCTGTTTGATACTATTCTCTGAAACTACCCTCAGCTTATCCCCAGCATGACTTACGCGGCGCAACTCATTCAGGACAGAAAGAACCCTATCTTTAGGCCTCCCCTCAAGGCGGGTACCATTCAGATCAATTTCATCTTCACCTAGACCACTGCCTATCTCCACAGTGGTGGTTGTTTTCATAGCGGCAGCACATATCGAAATGCTGTCATGGAAAGGTGTTCTTCTCGTAGGATCTCGCAGACCGTGATATTTGATCAGGCCTTGAATAGGATGAGCTTCAGCAGTGACCTTCATAATGACACGAACTCGAAGGTTTTCACAGCGATATTTAAGCACATGGGAGAATTCAAATCGAAGTGAGTTACGATCTATGTGTTCGCCCAAAAACCTGCCATGGCTGAAAAGTCTTTTATAGCAACCGACTTGACCTTCTTCTTCACAGGAAGGGTTCTTAGTGAAATCAATTAAGAACTTGCACCTAACGACTCTGCTTCTTTGCCTGTTGACTGCGCCTCAATTCGTTAGTATGGCTCTAGCTCAGAAGCCTGAGGAAGTAGCGAGAGGAATTCCATGGTTCGTCGGCATGATCGTCGTTGTTATCATCGTCGCAGTAGTCGCAGGTCTAAGACAAAAAATGAAGAAGTAGACTCGGACTTCTTCCCTCTCTTTTTTCCTATACCTAGATCCCTTGGCAAGGGAAAATCTGAAAGGTAGAATTCAGACTCGAGTTTCTAATACAAAGTCATAAATATATTTCTCATAGACTACAGGCCAGTGACCTAGATGACTCAGGTAAGCTCTAAAAGAACCCCCTTGATGTCAACGCGTCAAGTGGCTCTGACAGCTGTTATCGGTGGGATAGCATTTCTATGTGAAGCTATAGGCCTGTGGGCACCGACACCATGGCCCGGCGGCACAATTAACATCGGAGGATTCGCAATCACCCTCGCAGCGATGGTGGCTGGTCCTTGGGCAGGATGCATAGTAGGTTTTCTTGACATGGTTCCCATGGCTGGATTCGGCCCTATCGCGGCTTGGTTGTACTTTGAAACACCATTATACACCGCAGCAACATACAAACCAATATATCGACTGGTTCAGAAGAACAAGGCTCTAGGACTGATAGTATTCTTCATTAATCAAAGTGTTGGTTGGTTCGTTGCAAACATCTCATTGTTCAGCTTCTGGTTCAGCTCTGTCATCGAGTCTTTCCCAAGCTATTGGAGCGCATTCTACTACACCTCGATAACTGGTTTCCCAATATTCGGTTGGATCTACGTAGTCCTACCTACAATTGTCCTAGCTACGGCTACTGATTTCGTGGAACCAAGATGGAACTGGTTCCCAAGAAAGGTGTAGAACATTGATACACAGTCCCTTCGTCCTTGAAATGCCTGATATGGCTCGATACATTGGATTCATAATAGCCTTCGTTGTGATGGTTACACTTCTCTGGTACGTAAATAAGAAGATGAAGAAAGACTGACCTAGAGCCGCCAAGAAGAAAACAAATTCTCTCCCCATTTTTTGTTTCTCACTCTTATCTCGAAGTGTTCGTCATATGTCTCAATCCAAGGAATTCGAAATAGAAATTAATAATGTCACCTGGACTTATCGCAAGACAGAGAAACCTGCAATAACCAACCTTAACCTCAAGATAAAGCCTGGCGAGATCATATTTGTAACAGGCCCAGCTGGAGCTGGAAAGACAACACTCTGCCGCTTCCTCAACGGCCTTATTCCTCACTTCTATACTGGTGATCTGAAAGGCACAGTCATTGTAAGAGGAATGGACACAGCCGACTATCCTCCAGAGATTCTCTGCGGACACGTAGGTCTCATCTTTGATAACCCTTCAAATCAACTCTTTAATCTCACCGTATTTGACGAGATAGCTTTCGGCCCTGAAAACCTTTGCATACCAGCCGATAAGATTAGAGAAATTGTTGCTGACGCATTGAAATTCTGTCGACTTGAAACCTATGTCAACAAGACCCCTCATCACCTTTCAGGAGGAGAGCAACAAGCATGTGCTCTCGCCTCAATAATGTCCATGAGACCTCAAATCTATGTTCTGGATGAACCCACAGCAAATCTGGACCCCTACGGCACAGACCTTGTACTACAGAGGATAGAGGAACTCTTCCGGTCCGAGAAAAAGACAGGCGTAATAGTGGAACACAAACTTGAGCGAGTTGCAAGACTAGCCGACCGTATGATAGTCCTCGACCAAGGGAGAGTAGTCCTTGAAGGATCGCCGAGAGAGGTTATGCAATCTGTGGACGAGCTTTTGCGACTTGGACTTAAAGTCCCTCAGGTTACACAGCTGGCTCATCGCCTTCGCATGAAAGGTGCTAACATTCAGAGTCTACCGACACAAGTGGAAGAGGGTGTTGAAATTCTCTCGAAATTGTTTGATCAAGGAAGATTAAGGGTATCCAAGCAGGTAGCTGATCGGAAGAACAATTCTGGAGTAAGAACTCAACCTGAAAAGGAGGTTCTGGTAGATTGCCAAGATATCTGGTATAAGTATCCTGATGGGACTGAAGCGCTCAAGGGTGTAAATCTCAAAGTGTACAAAGGCGACTTCCTCGGCCTAATAGGAAAGAACGGGTCAGGAAAAACAACTCTGGCAAAGATCATTAAAGGCATATACACCCCCAGCCGAGGCAGAGTGCTGATTTCCGGAGAGGACCTCACTGAGAAGACTGGAATCGAACGCGCAAAGACCGTCGGATATGTTTTCCAGAACCCAGACGATCAAATTTTTTGCAGAACAGTTCGAGATGAGATTGCCTTCGGTCTAAAGTACATGAAGTTGCCAAAGCCTGAGGTAGAGAGACTAGTTAACAAGGCCGCCAGCACAATGGAGCTTGAGGAATATTTGGGCTCTAACCCCTTCAATCTAAGTCAGGGACTCAGACAACGAGTGGCAATAGCATCAATGCTAGTCTTTGAACCCGAAGTATTCATAATCGATGAGCCAACAACTGGTCAAGATTTTGCACGTGCAAAGATCATAATGGATGTCACCGAGGCTTTACACCGGGGTGGCATCACAATATTGATAGTAACACACGACATGGAGCTTATCGCTGAGTATGCCAATAGGTTGGCAGTCATGAAGGGGGGAACTATACTTCTGGAAGGTTCCACCAAGGAAGTCTTCTCGAAGCCAGAGATTCTAGTAGAATCTTCTCTGAAGCTCCCACAGATAACAATCCTAGGACAGGCTCTCACAAAATATGGTACCCCCCCTGATGTTCTCACTATCGACGAAATGGAGGAGACGCTGACAGTCAGCCAAGGCAGCTGATCCAAAGTATAGTATGGTCTAGGTGAAAAGCAAAATGTCATCTTTCGGATGGTTAAAAGAAGAATTCGGACTCTACAGAGAACGTGACACAATAATACATAACCTCGATCCTCGAGTCAAATTCATGTGGCTAATGGTAGTAGGTATAGTCATCATAATCTTCAAAGACCCAATCTGGATGCTCCTCTTCTCAATCCCAGCCTTCGGCCTAGTCAGCAGAATGGCAAAGCTAACTTGGAAAGACTACAAACCGCTAGCCTTTCCAGTATTCTCAATATGCCTCATTTCGTTCTTGATCAATCAATGGCTTTTCTTCGGCCATGAACACTTCCTCTTCTACATGATTCCAAACTTGGGAATCATAGGCCCTGCTATCCCGATCAGTCTAGAGTCTCTAATGCATGCTTCATCCATAGTGGCTAGGATCCCACTTCTAATGGGTCCTGTCAGAGTATTCATAGGAACCACTTCTGTAAAGGACTTGGCGAGCGGATTCACAAAAATGAAAATCCCTCCAGAGATAACAATGTCAATATCGATCGCGATGGGTTACCTTCCAGTATTGCTTGCACAACTCCGCTCAGTCATGGAGTCTCAAATGGCTAGAGGCTACTCATTCGAATCTGGAACAAAAAACCCTGTCAGAGCCTTACGGCAGTTTACGCCCCTTATGATTCCTCTCGTTACTCGATCCATAATTCGTGCCGAGTTTCTCGCGGCAGCCATGGTCTGCAGAGGATTCGAGTATGATCCACAACACCGAACATACCTTAAAGAAGTCAAGATGAACAGAACCGACAAGATCGCCTTGGCCCTTATCACTTCAGGTCTGGTATTATCAATAATCGCTACGGTAATGGGGTGGGCGAGGTACCAAGCCTTGACGCTACCACTTGCAAAGAGAATACTCGGAATAGCGTAGTCACATACGGCTTAATGTGAGCTCTCCGATCCTCGTTTTGTTCATCTTTGTCAGGATACTTCATGGCTAACTTGCGGCGCCTACGGCAAGTAATATAACTGGATAGTCAGTTATCTTCTGGCCAAATCAGGTGACGGACTTTGAAGCCGGTCCTAGAATTCTTGAGTACTGATGAGGTCTACGAGATACATCAAGCGTCCCTTGAGATACTTGAACGTGTAGGAATGAAATTCGAGAACGTTGAGGCACAGCAGATTCTCAGAAACGCTGGAATCGATGTTGATTCGAAAGGCGTTGCCAGATTCCATTCGGATATTGTTGAGGAGTACGTTAAGAAGGCTCCAAGATCTGTAGTATTAAGAGGAAGGGATCCCAAGAAAGACGTTTTTCTAAGAAATGGCCGAGTAACCTTTGCCGCCGGTACGGGTATGTATGTTATCGAAGGCAACAAGGCTAGAAAATCAACCTACCAAGACTGCTGTGATTGGGCAAGGTTAACAGATGCCATGAAGAACCTCGACTTCTCATGCGAGATACATTCAACAGATATGCCTTCTGAGCTGACTGACAGATACAACTTCAAGGCCATGGCTATGAACACTACAAAACCATTCGTAGGAAGCGCACTCTCAAAAGCGGGCATACTTGACGAGATAGAGATGGCTGCAGCTATAGTTGGCGGAAAGGAGGAACTGAGAAAGAGGCCAATCTGGTGGGCTGGCTATGCTGCCATTAGCCCTCTAACCTGGAGCGAGAACGCGTGCACCGTCTTCAAGGAGACTGCCCCATACAACATACCCGCATTTGTAGAAGGAGAGTCAGTCATAGGCGGTACTTCCGCAGTTACCGTAGCATCCACCCTAGCACAAACCAACGCTGAGGCATTAAGCGGCATCGTCTTTAATCAGATCATCAAGAAAGGAAGACCTTGCATTCTCAATCTGGGCTTCACTCATCCAATGGACATGAAGACCTGCCTAGCCCTACATGGTAATGTTGTCGCTGGCATTGTGGCTGCCGCAGGTGCACAACTGGCAAGATTCTACGGATTACCGTCAGCAGCATGGATGGCAACAGACTCCAAAATTCCAGACGCTCAATGCGGCTACGAGAAAGCTTTGACGGGACTAATTCCAGCGCTCGGACGAACAAGCCTGATCTTTGGTATGGGACAGGCGGAATTCACATTCGCCGTAGACTTCGCCAAACTCATCATAGATGATGAAATCGTGACCCAAATAAGACGTACCCTTGACGGCGTAGAGGTTACCGACGAAACACTGTGCTTGGAGGCGATTGAACGCGTCGGCATCGGAGGCAACTTCCTCTCACCAAAAGCCCGAGAGACCTTCAAGTTCATTCCCAAAGAAACCACAGAACTTACGATTGGAGACAGAAATACCCGAGAGAAATGGCTGGAAGCTGGAGGAAAAGACATAGGTAAACGCGCGGAAGAAAAAGCGAAAGAGATTCTTGCAATGCATGAACCTGAGCCTTTGGATCCAGACATAGTGAAGAAGTTAGATGCTATAATAGAAAACGCTAAAAGAAATCTTGGAAGGAAGGCATAAGAAGAATAGGTGAAAAATAGTGTCCACTATTGACACGAATCTTGAAAAAATATCAAAGTCAGTCATGGATGGAGACATAGACACAGTGAAGTTGCTAGTTAAAGAATCGCTGAAGAACGGCGCGAACCCTCTTGAGCTCGTGGACAAGGGACTGGCGAAAGGCATACGGACTGTAGGCGAAAGATACGGTAAAGGAGAGATATTCCTCACAGAGCTTCTCATGGGTGCCGAGGCAATGAAAGTCGGAATGGAGATCATTAATCCCGAAATCAAGAAGCAGAAAAAAGAACTGAAAAAAGTGGGCTCAATCATAATTGGCACTGTAGCTGGCGACATTCATGACTTGGGCAAGAATATCGTAGCTGCCTTGTTCTCAGCGCACGGATTTGACGTAGTGGACCTCGGAGTTGATGTCCCTGACCAGAAATTCATTGACGGAGTCAAGGAGATGAAACCCGACATCTTAGGCCTCTCAGCCCTGATGACTTCAACAATACCAAAACAACGCGAACTAATCAACCTACTGAAATCATCTGGCCTCAGAGACAAAGTGAAGGTTATGATCGGTGGAGCAGCGGTTAACGAAGACTATGCCCGCGACATCGGAGCTGACGGCTACGCTGAGAACGCGAATGACGCCGTAGTAAAGGCTAAGACACTGGTTGAGAGCCCCTAAGCTCAACCTATTCTTGTTCTCTCCGTTTTCAAGAAGAGGCTCTCTATAGACTCCAGAAACTCACTCAATATTAACTAGGCTAACGCCCTGGACCAACGGAGTCTCACCTTCGAGTTGCTTAGCTGTTAGAGTCACAGTTTCCGCACCGTTTCCTTTGATCAAGATCTCAGCGACACCTCGCTCAAGACGAATGCTGAGTCGCCGGGACCACACTACTCCAGATTCACCTTTCATGCCAATCGAAGAGTTCTCTAGCGACAGAATTGTAAACTCGACAAGATCCTGCCTTGTCATCATAACCTCTCCGTTAGCATTGACCGCTTGAATCTTCAAAGAAGCCACTTGATCTTTGGACAGATGGGACGGAACGACTATTACCAATCTGTTTGGTTGGGAAACTGTAGGTTTCATTTGAGAATAATATAGCATTATTCCAAAGATCGAGAGCAAGATTAGTGCTGCTAATGTTACCTTGACTGTTTCCAAGTCAAACCGAATTGCGCTGGCCCCCTCCCGCTATGGACCGTAAATCAGGTTGGACGTTCTAGTTTGAAGATTTTATGACATAGGGCATCAGAGATTCTAGGCTATCCACATCTTCAAGGATAGTCTGTAACGCCTCCAGCCCTTTACCGCCTAGGGATCCCAGCTTACTATCAAGGTACTGTATGTATTCCAAGAGACTGATCTTGAATCGTGAGTGTGCAGTCTGAATTTCTTGAATGACATTCATATCACTACTTTCCTTCATCTTCTCAATAGCCTCCAAAGTCGTGAGAGCAGACTCATGCAGTTCAGAAATTGAGTCAGGAATATGTGTATCTCCTGTTGGGTCAGCCTCAATGATATCAGAGACAACCTTCTTCTCAAGATTAATTTCGTCTTCCAAACTACGGAAGATGTCTATTCGGAATTTCATCTCCTTCTGAATGTCCAAAACGTACTGTAACCACAGGCTTCTGTTTTCACTAACAATTTCTGATTGCTCAGTCAAAGCCTCTACAATTTCTTTCAGTTTATCAAGCGTCTCGGGCTTGCCCTTTCTGGCTCCAGATGTGTCTTTCTGCTGCAATTGGATAACCACAAACACCTAGTAACACAAGTTTATTTCAACTTTGTCGAAAGGCTCCGAATACAGTGGCACCTATCTTCGATACTGGTTGTTCAAAAACTCTAAATGTAGAAGCAGAACTACGGATGAGAATGATATTAGTTGCCACCCATAGAGTACCTTTCCAGATCTCCAGGGCTGGGGTTGCCAAATGGCCCATATGATTTCCGTAAGCAAATAGTCGAAAGTACAGTGCTGCCAAGAAGAGCTGGCAACTACTCAATAGGATACACCCCTCCTATGGGAGCAGGATTTGTTCCGAAGATTGTGGGGGGCTCAGATGAGGACCTGCAACAAGAACTTCTACAACAACTTGACATAGCGGCAAGAAGGGGTTACGACAAATTTGTTTTCAAATACGTGAATTCTCCTGAGGAACGATTCGAACACGAGTGCCTCAACTATCACAGTTTCCAGCGACAACTAGACAATAAACAGCATCCACAACCTGCTGCCGGAACCAAACTCAGTTGTCCAGATAGGGTATGTGCATTATTCTTTCAACACACTAATGATAAGTAAGAGACAACTTTGGTCAAATCAATAGAACCAGTTTGGTGCAAAATTTGACTCCAAGAGAGAGATGGATGATAGCTGTCGACCATAGAGAGCCAGACAGGGTCCCAGTAGCATTCCTACGCTCTACGTATGATGCTACAAGATTGAATCTTGATGTGAAGGAGTATCTCCTCGATCCCAAGACCAAACTAAACACCCAAATAGAATTGCACAAGCGCTTTCCTGATTGCGCCTTCATACCAAGCATATATCCCGACTTCGGAATGATAATAGAACCTTCAGCATTCGGCGGTGAAGTCAAGCTCTATAGCAACCAGCCTCCAAAGTGTCTTCCTGTCATCAAAACACTGGAACAAATTGACAGTCTTGAAGTTCCTGACCCTCACCACGATGGATTTATGCCCAAGGCTCTGGACGCCTACAAGTACATGCTTGCAAACGCACCGAAAGGATACAATGTTGATCTTCCTTTCGTCATGGGACCACTCTGCTTGGCTACTGAACTGAGAGGACTAGGAGAAACTTTCTCAGACATGTTCAAGAATCCTTCTGCAGTACACAAGCTTTTGGAGATCTGCACTAAGACAATAATTGAATACATAAAAGCCATGGAGCAGATTTCAGGGGGAGCCGAACATTTACTTCTTGCAGATGATATTGCAGGTCTGGTCTCAGCCAAGTTCGCATATGAATTCGACTTCAAATACATGAAAAGAATCTACGATACCTTCCCTGGCAAGACAAGGATCTACCACAACGACGCAAAGACCATGCACCTACTTGAGCATATACGCGATCTAGGAGTTCAACTCTTCAACTTCAGTTTCCAGAATGATCTTAAAGAAACAAAAGAAAGGATTGGAGACAAAGTCTGCCTGTGGGGCAATCTCGAGCCTATAGGCATTTTCCGAACAGGTAAACCGGAAGACATTGTAGAGATCTGTAGGCGGCAAATCGAGACGGCAGCACCCGGTGGAGGATATGTCCTTTCCACTGGCGCCGCCGTGTACGGACCTGATAGCAGTATTGATGCAGTAGCGCAGGCAGCCAAGAAATACGGCATTTACCCTATCCGCAGAGCTTCATGACACACGTTGAATTCTTGTAGCGCTCGCTTTCTTTTATGCTGTTTACCTCTTTTTGTTTTCTGTATGTATTGTAATGTTGCTTTCCAGAGTAGGTTGTCTAGCGCGCGTCCGAATTGCGTATCACGATCACTGTTCTTTTTATGAATGTCCTTCACAATCTCTAGGGCATGCTGGTTGGATCACCGCTAAAAGTTGAGGGGAACTAATATGATAAAAAACTGCGATAGACGCGTAAGAGAGATTGACTAGTGAGCAGGTATGAAGCGACTGATATTCGTGTGTGTCGAGAACGCTGGGAGGAGTCAAATGGCTGAGGCTTTCGCCAATCACTATGGAAAGGGAAAGGTGATTGCGTCTAGCGCTGGTGTGAAATTGGCTGAAAGGGTGAATCCTCTGGTCGTTGATGTGATGAAAGAGAAAGGAATTGACATATCTGGAAACAAGCCAAAGCTACTGACCCCAAAGATGGCGGAAGTGTGTGACCGCATCATATCTATGGGCTGCAGCGTCGAAGAAGTCTGCCCGGCAATACTTCTCAGGAATGTAGTAGATTGGGATCTAGAAGATCCGAAAGGAAAGCCGATAGAGAAGGTTCGAGAGATAAGAAACGAAGTAGAGCGAAAAGTGTTGAGGTTACTCGTAGAAATCGAAGAGACCGACTGAACCCGATACATTAGCGCGCTTGTGGTGCAATAGATGGTGAGGTGGACGTAGGTAATAACGGCGTTATAGCTGGATTGGGAAAGTCTGGAAATCGACGCGTAAATGGACACGTGTAAGTCAGTCTAGTGCGTGCGTTCAGGTGAATTCGCTCAGCGCTTTGCCTGAATGCTTATACTCACTACCGAATCTGCAATTCCTTTCACTTTCTCAGCCGTTACTCTTAGATTCTTCATGATCGTCTTTGGAGTTGGATTATTAACCATCAACTCGATCGGAAAGGATGTTTCATTTATGACCTTCACATTTTGAAATCCAGCTTTCTTAATCATGGCGATGTACTTATCTTTCATAATCGCCCCCGAAAGGCATCCAATATATGCTTCAACGCTTTTCCTTATGTAGTCAGGCAGCTCCCTCAATAGCACGATATCCGAGATCATTAGTCTTCCGCCGAGTGTGAGCACCCTGAAGGACTCTCTGAAGACTCTTTCTTTGTCAGGCGAGAGATTGATCACGCAATTCGAAATTATTACATCAACTGAGGCACCAGCCAGGGGTAGATTTTCAATCTCTCCAAGCCGGAACTCTACGTTCCTGTAGTTTCCTTTCTTTGCGTTTTCTTTAGCTTTTTTAATCATTTCAGGTGTCATGTCTACGCCGATGACTCTGCCTTTGTCACCTACCTTTTGTGCTGCGAGGAAGGAATCGAAACCTGCTCCCGAGCCAAGATCAAGAACTGTTTCTCCCTTCTTTAGGGAAGCGAGAGCGACGGGGTTGCCGCAACCGAGACCTAGGTTTGCTCCTTCAGGTGCATCTTTGAGTTCTTCTTCTGTGTATCCTATCTTCTTGCTAATGTCTTGAGCTACGTCAACGCCTCCGCAACATGAGTTTGCGGAGCCGCAGCAGGAGCTTCCCTGCTCAGCTATCTTAGCGTAGCCTTCTCGAACAATTTTTTTTATTCTCTTACTTTTCATCGCTAACTACTCTGAGGTCTTTTTCCAAATCATCTTGTGGTAGCATGCTCCATTGTATTAGCCTGCCTATTCTCGTTATGGTTCGCTCTCGATCCTCGGTTCTACTATAACCAGACTCTTAACTGAATTTGCAATCAAGCTATATTTGCGAGCCCACTCCAATGCTTTTCCAACACGTTTGATTGAGTCTACTTTGACCTTGATTATGGGTTTGAGCAGTATTTTTTCGAATGTAGAAGTTCGGTCCAAGGATTCAATCACATGACCTTGCGCTTCGCATTCATATGAGACTAGTTGAATTTTCAGACGTTCAGTTGCCCAGACAAACATCAAATGAAAGCACATGTTTAGGGACGCAACGAAGGAATCCTCAGGTGTCATAACGTCTGCACGTCCTTGCAGAGTAGGGGGTGCCGAGAAACTCATCCGTGGTCCGTTGCCGCATATCAACTTACCGTCGTGGCCTCCCGTCCAAACAACTTTGGTTGTGTACACGGACATTTCGTTGACCTCATTGCTCAATAATATTGTCGACTTCTTGTGCAATCTTTACAGCAATTTTCCTAGCAACCGTGAGCGTTTTGTCATCTAGTCTTCGGCGGGAGCGTAGTTTTGAGCGGCTGCAATTCCTTATCAGGTCGGTTATGACTATTGATGATGCTGTTTTTCCACTGTAGCGTTCAGTTCCTATTTTTGCGCATAGTTTGCCGCAGCCATCTACTGTGATTGTGGGATAGCTCTTAGCGAACGCTCTATCTTCTGTGCCGCCTGCAAGAAACAAGGGAAGGCAAATGGTTACAGTATTCTCAGGTCTCAATTCTTCCAGTACGAGGCGTGTTGCCACCCTTGAAATGGTTCCCTCAACGCACCCCTCGCCACTGCATGATACTATACCAACTTTCTTCTTGGAATGATAAGTCACAATGGTTCACTCTCTAAGGAGCTTGCCCACTTCTTTTGCTACTTCTTCAGCAACTGCTTGGGCGAGTTGTATCCCATCGCGATCGATGAAAGTAACTCTCTTCGGTTTCAGGTTTCGATTCTGTGCTAGGACATCAATGACTCTGAAACTGGCTGCTAGGTCTCCGCCTGCAAACTTAACATTCTTCTCGGCACATTGAAGCGGACAACCATCTATTGTGATACACTTATTGCTCCGAACAAGCTGAAGTGCATCTTCGTCTCCACTTACTAGAAGAGCGAGACAGATAGTCTCCGTAATCCCCTTTCCGATATGCTCGACCAGCTCATAGGTTGCTTCTCTGCTGACGCTGCCAAGAGCTTTGCCCATTCCACTACATGGGATCACAATTACTTTCTTCTGCGCAGTCACTTTAATTTCATCTAGACCCCAAATTGCCGTGCTCAGTCTCCAGCTTCTTGAGCATTAGTTGGAAGTAGTCTTCAGACCTCATCAGAATCTTCAAGTCAGTCTCCAAGTTTATGGGTGTGAGGATGACTAGCCAGCCTTCGCCATAGGGATCTGAATTTATCAGCTCGGGTTTCTCAAGGATCATCGGATTTATTTCTTCAACCTGTCCTGATATTGGGGAAAGTAGTGAAAATGCCGCCTTCACAGTCTCCAAAACTCCGATCTCTTTCTGTCTCTCGATTATCGAGCCATGTTTTGCAAGCTCAATAAACGCGACATCCCCCCCTATTCTTTGTAGGTAATCGGATACCCCGATCCTAACCCGAGCTCCCTCTAAACTAGCCCACAGCCCATCCTCGGTATAATAATAACCCTTGCGTACTCGAAGCTCGAATTTGTCGAACATCGTTCGGAGATACTCGCTCAAACACCACTCCCCTCTATCACACTCTTAACTCCCCGGTTTAGCAGGCTATGTAGAAAGCGCCTTTCTTCAACCATCGAAAGTAACTGCACCACGTCATTCACCTAGTTCTCAATACGTTGCCTTAGATCTTTCGTATATCTCAAGCATCATTTGCCACGGATACCTTGAGCCTACCTGACATTAACCTGTTATGTGATGCTGTCTTCTTGATTCGTTCATACCTTAATCGTAGATCAGCAGACTCCGCCCTTTCCGACTTTCTGTGTTGGTGCTAATCCTATTCCAATCTTCTTGAGTTGGCTTCTTCTTCGAAGAGCAATCCACACTAAAGTGAGCATCACCGGAATCTCAATTAGCGGTCCTACTACCGTGGAGACTGCAACCATCGGCATCGACCCAAAAGCGGTTAAGGCTATCGCTATAGCCAATTCAAAGTTTCTACCTGTGCAGTGAAAACCCATTGTAGTGGAGTCTTCGTAATTGTAGCCCATGTGTCTGGTGGTGAAATACACAAGGTTGTACAGAAAGAAGAAGAACAGTATAACAGGTACAGCCATCTGCCAGATTAGGTTTGGATTATCTATTATAACTCCGCCTTTTAGAGAAAACATCACAATCATTGTAAAAAGCAGTGCAAGCAGCTGTACCGCATTATAGTAGGGTATCAGTTCTCTGTTCAACCATTCTTCAGATTTGCGCTTTATTACCTCTCTCCGAGTTATGACGCCGAAGAGCAGGGGTAAACCCAAGTATAGCAGGACGCTTTGACCGATCAAGACTATGTCAATCGCGATGTATGTGCCCACCAATAATGCAATGTAGAGCGGGGTTGTGATGACTTGAATAATGGAGTTCCAAGCCATGAGCACTATTCCAAGCGGACCATTTCCTTTGGCGAGGTCAGTCCATACTAAGACCATAGCTATACATGGAGCAACCCCAAGCAGGATTAGTCCTGTCCATAAATACCTTGCAGCTTCAGGTGTTATTAGACCAAAATAGGGAAGAATGTTTTCAAAGAAAATGTATCCTAATGCGTAAAGCAAGAAAGGATTAACGGCATAATTGAAGAACGCAATAACCCCGACCTGTCTCTTGCTCTTAATGGCCTCCTTAAGTTCCTCCAGCTCTATCTTAGTCATCGCTGGATAAATCATCAAGAACAAGCCAATTGGAATGCCTATCTCAAGATGTTTACTGAACTCGGGAAGATACTTGCCTAGAGAAAGGCCAATAATAATACAGATTACGATCCAGAAAGCCAGAAGCTTCTCGATCCATCCTAGTTTAGTCTCTTTTTCCATTGTCATCCGCCTTCAGAGCGACTATAGACGTTAGCACTTTGTTCTTTCAGGTCAGTAACTCTGCCTCGCAACCTCTGAGCCCTTTGAGAGCAGAATCCCAACTCTTGGGTCGGCTAGCCTGTAGAACACCCACTTCCCTTCATGTCGTGATGATATCAAACCAGCTCTCTCCAAGATTCCTAGATGGTGAGAGGTGGTCGGCTGCGTCAATTCTAGTGCGGCCATTACTTCGCAGGAACAAACCTCTTCTTTGGCTATGACTGTAAGGATCTTTAGACGTATTCTGTCCCCGAGCCCCGAAAAAACGCTCTCCATACGCTTCAGTGTCGACTCATCCATATTCTTTAAGATCCGTCTAAGTTGTGATATTCGTTCCGTTGTTCTGCATTGACCTCGTAGACCGGATTCTACAAGCCGCTTTAGTCTGTCTTGTGCTATAGTTACACTCATCTGCTACCAGTAAGGGTTCATATTAATGTTCTTAAATATATAGTTTTGGTGGCATAATAGGATCACAACCTTGCATTGGTACAGCTGGTTCCGTGCCGGCACAAGACAGTGCGCAAAGTGGCATCAATAAGATTGCGCGTACAGAAGAAAGGTTTGGGCAAAACTCAGGCATTTGAAGATTTTATTCAAAAACTAAGCATCAACGATAATATTATTCAGCGAGCTAATAACATCCCGTTCTTCATCCCAATGGTGTCTATCTCTACAGCATTCCCAGAGACATGTCCTAATCTATTCTCTGACTTTTCTTGTTTTCTGGCTTTCCTTTTGGAAATAACAAATCGAGAAACATTTTGCCTTCTTGACGTCGCTTCTCCAACTCAATTTCTTCTTTACGTCTAAGAGCGGTGCTCGCCATTATCTTTTCCAGCTGCTCAGATTCTGTCTTAGGATAATTGGCCCATGGCCTCTCTACCCTCCAAGTTATCTTTTGACATATGGGCGGTTCAGGATAGGCTCCAAGATCGTATAAAGTGAAGTTGAGAACCGGTGTGGGTTTTTCCTGTATGCAGGCGTTAACTACTTTCTTGATCGTCTCAGGGTCGATCCTAAGCTTTCTGTCATCCTCAACTAGTAGGCTTAGTAGTTGAATCTGATTGCGGAACCTTTCAATGGTTTCAAGTGAAATATTATAGAGGTACGGTGTCAGAGACGCCGCCCCTATGATCTGCCTTTTGTCGTCAACACCATTTTTCATGAATGATTCAAATGTCTGTCCAGGGTGGTGGCCTGCCGATTCAACACCGCACAGAACCAAATATCTAATATTAGGGTTCGCGACTACATTACAAATTATCTTTTCTATCCCTATATTTTCTGTTTGGAGAAAACCCGCTAATGCTGCGCCCGTTTCAATAGCGATCTTAGACAGATCCTTCAGAAAGCTAGGTGTCTTATCGTAGTCTGTGTGAAGGAGAATCATTACTGCGACAGGCGAGTAGTCGTTTCCTCTTAGATAGCTACCATCCTCTGGGGGGTAGGAGTCAGGAGGTTTGACTTTAGGAATCTTGTTCATATCGCTTAACCTTTAATTCCGTTTCCAGATCTTACCGTGGCCCTTTCTTTTTTTGGAAGACTTCATTGTTTCCTTAAATGCCTCCCTTGTGTCTCCTTACAACTCCAATTTTCTTTGAATGAACATTACTTCTCAGATTCTTTCTTAGAGCCAGTATGGCCCCACCGGTGATCGCTGTTACCATGAGAATTACCGCCATTATCGGCAAAACAGGATTCTGTTCAGGCTTCTTCTGCGGAGTCTGTGTAGAGGTCTTGTCAGGGGCTGTCGGTATTGTTCCAGTGGGACTGTTAGGCGAGTGCGTATAAGTCTGGGTTTCGATGGGTAACGGAGTTTGTGAAGATGTTGGGGTTGGAGTAGGGGTTATTTCTCTATGCCAGTCGACATTTACGAGCAGTTTAGGTTTTAGACTTTGGGGATGGTTGCCCTCTCTAGGATAGAATGAAGCCGCCTGATCCGATGCGTTCATTTCATGTCTAATCTTTATCATGGTGCCATAGTTACTCGCAGCCTTTGAGTGCCAGATCTTCAGATCATTCGTTGTGTCCCAGCAGACCCAAGTTTCTTTTGGAGTTGGGTTGATCGTGACGGTCGCTGTTGACGCGCCTGCGGAAGGCGGCTGAGTCCTCCAAATCGTTTGGTATTGATCCCAATCTGACAGGACTCTGTAGGCCTCGAACTCTTGGCTGCTCTTGGGTGGGTCGTACATGTAAAGACACATGTTTGCCGAGAGTATCCTTGCATCTTGTGGAATTGAGGTTATGTTGAACTTAACATAAATTCTGGAGCTGCCGTAGAGCTCGTAGGAGTCGTATTCAACGTACATGTTTCCCACAAAGAGTGCCCATAGGTACCCGTGAGGTTCTTCTGGGTATTGTGTGTGTAGATACATACTATTGACAAAAGTATCTCCGACTGAAGGTTGAATCACAATAGTTGATTCTAGAGCTCTGCAGTTTACTGTTTCAACAGTCAACAGAAGAATTCCCAGTATGATCAAGCTTGTATGTTGCGGTTTCAATTCCAATACCCAGATCCTAGGAATCGAACTCTCAGTGCATCTCTAACACTTTCTTGAGTGGGATTGGTATCTTGCCGAGCTTTCCACCATAGTTGCCGGCTGAGATCTTCTTTATTCCAGCAACTGTTGTTGCAGCTTCTATTCCAACTTTCATCGCTCTCTCAACTGACGTCAGGTTCAGTCCGTTAACGAAGACTTCATAGACACAGTTGACACCAGGAGGAATCTTGCTTTCTCCGACTCTTTCCTTGATTGATGGGCAGAAGGTGTCGTTTGTTGTTGCAACGGCATTCTTGTAATTTTTTCCTCCAACCTTGGTTCCTGAGGCAGCTACACCCCCAGCACACGGATCGAATACGTATGGCACTTCCCTAATTGCTTCGACGGCAATTTCGGCAGCCATAAGTGCTGTTGCTTGTGACTCCCCTAAGATGAGGAAGTTGCCACCTGCGATGCCTCGTGCGACTCCGAACTTGGTCTCGATATAGCAAAAACCGTCCATTCTTGGGATCTTGTAGACAGCGCGTCCATCTCTCTCAACGATCTCTTCGTAGCCATCTCCAAAGATCTGTATAGGAGTATCTCTGACCTCAGCGTGGTATTGGGCCATCTCCTTGGGCATAGCGTCGAAGGCAGATGCTGTAGGGGTTGGAAGCACTCCTTTTCTTATCCTAGCGATAAGCCAGTAGTTGAGTTCTTTACTGTCTCTGTGTCCGGCGTCGAGAAGGTAGCCTGGTCTCTTGTCGGGTGATTCTTCAATTGAGATTTCACGCTCTATCCCGGCTTCCCCTGGTCCCAGCGTTGCTGAGACACCTAGACCCTTCGCTTCCAGTGCTGATGCAAGAGCCCATCTTCTTGTCGATGCTGTAATAATGAACCTTCCAATATACATCGGAAAGGCTTCCGCAAAAGTATCTTCTATCTCAACATTGTTCAGCCTCAGATCTTTTCACCTTAGGTTGTACCTTAATTGACTGCACTGCTGCGAAGATATATTGGTTAGCTAAGAAAAAGACGATTCATCTACGCTATTATTACATGGTCTATGTTGAAGTATCTCTTCGCGAGAAGTCTCGTCTTGTCTATGGTCTTCCCGTTCTTTCCAATCGCGATGGCCTTATCTCGACTCTCCACCTCAATCACCGCAATCTTAGAGTCAGGTTTCTCTGTGATCCTCACGGTTTTAACCCGTGCTGGGGCCAATGAGTTGCGTATGAGCTGTTCAGGTTCCTCAGCAGCCTCTACAACTTCAATCTGTCTACCAGTCATCTTCCTTAGAGTATTGATGTTTCTTCCAGCCTTACCTATAGCTAGACCCATCTCTCCCTTTTTTGTGACGAGAATAACACGATCATTCTCTTCGTCTATCAAACAATCTTTTGAAGTTGCGCCTGTTATGCTCTCAAAGAGGGCTATGAGCCGCATCTCGTCCCCTTTGAGTCTAATCCTTTGTGACTGCATCGTCCTTTTCAGCCAGTCTTAGTATCTCTGAGTCCCCAGTTTCTCTAACTGTAATTGCGGCAACTATAAAGGGTTTCCCGCACAAAGTGCCGAGTTCCATACTCGTTCCCTTATAGATGTAAGTTGGCACTCCAGAGTTCTGAGCGTCCTTCACTATTTGCTCCTTGTCTGGGCAATTAGAAGCCAAGATTATCAGCCCGGCCCTTCCAAGCTTTGCAGCCGCAGATGCGCTTCGACTTCCAAGGTCTGTCTTTCCAGTCTTCAAGGTTATGGCGATCTGTTTACTGAAATCTATCATTTGCTCTCCTCCTTCTCAGGCATGGACATGTAGACATCTATTAGGCCAGTCCCCATTGGTATCTGGCGACCCACTATGACGTTCTCAGCCACGCCCCTGAGCATATCTTTCGTGCCCTTGACCGAAGCGTCAACTATTGTCGGTATGGTTATCTCGAAGGCTGCCTTAGCCAGTGTAGAAGCTTTCTCTCCACTGATTCCATGCCTTCCAACTTGGAGTACCACACCTGAGTTTGTCATCATATCAGCCACTAACATCACGTGCCTTACGTCAACATCGAGACCTTGCTCCTCCAATACTCCAATCGCCTCCTTTATTATGACATTCCTTGCTGCTTCGATTCCCAAGACCTCTGCAACCTCATGGACATTATTAGAGACAGTTCTGGTTCTATCGACACTCGGTATCTCAAGAGCGTAACCTAGACCAGAACCTTCAGTCCTTATGATCCATTCCCCCTTGTCCTCCAAGACCAATGCCTTCCTTACAGATGGGGCCCCTTTGATTCTGAATTGTCTAATACGTGTTGTGAACCTCTTGAACTGTGGTATCTCCATCTCCTTTGAGGTCACTTCAACATCATACCGGTCTATCTTGACTTGGCAGTTAGGTGGCTTAAGTGCGTCACGAACTTCTTGGAGAGTTATTCCTCTAGTCTTCATAGTATTTGCGTTTAGTTTGGCCATGACCTTCATTCTAGCTATGTCTGAAACTACGCTCTCACAGATATCCTCCAATGTGGTGTGCGTAATGGCGTTGGCAACACCCTCTGCATATTCCCGCTTTGTGCGGTGTTTCTTGTCAAGGTATACAGTCATCGTAGGTGTTGAGGGGATCTTCCGGGCGTCAACTATCTCGATGAGCCTTGGAAGGCCTAATGTTACATTCTGTTCTTTGACCCCTGCGAAGTGGAATGTTCTCAGAGTCATTTGCGTTCCTGGTTCACCTATCGATTGTGCTGATACTATTCCGGCGGCCTCTCCTGGTTCGATGAGTGCTCTGACATAACCCTCAATCGTTAGGTCTATAGCTTGATCCACGGCCTTACGTGTGAGCTTGGCTTCGCTGAGATGTCGCCTCAATTCGGCAACGAGGTTTGGGTTGAGTCTGTCTGCAACTGAATTCATCTTGGATTCGACGTACTTCTTGCTGGCAGGGGTGCCTTTCTCCGAGAACAATCTAACCCTGTCTACAAGACGCTCAGTGTTCACGGCTTTTCCGTGATCGCTCTTGGCTGTATCGACACCATCCTCACCATACCTGAACTGGATTATGTTTCCACTTGAGTCCCTTACAGTTCCATCATACTCAACCCTAAGGTGTTCCAACGCGTTGATCAAGCGTCTCTGCATGTAACCGCTTTGTTGAGTCCTGACGGCTGTGTCGACTAGCCCTTCCCTTCCACCGACAGCATGGAAGAAGAATTCTATCGGGTTTAGGCCGTCTCTGTATGAAGAGTAAACGAAACCCCGTGCCTCTGCTCCTGCGTCGTTAGGCTCAAAGAATGGTAAGGTTCTGTCATGATAGCCACGAAGAATCCTCTTGCCTCTAATCGATTGCTGACCAAGACAGGCGGTCATTTGGCCGATATTCAACATCGACCCCCTAGCACCAGCCCTTGCCATTATTATCCCGTCGTTATCTGCCGGGAAGTATTTGTCAGCGTACTCTCCAGCGAGGTCTCTAACCTTTGAGAGTTCATTCATTATGTATATCTCCAGACTCTCATCGAGGGTCTGACCGGCCAGCCTATCAAGGGTTCCCTTCTTGTAGCTCTCAATGAGCTCATTGACTCTTTCCTCCGCCTTCTCTGTCGCTTTCCTAATCCTATCCTTGACCTCTTCTGAGATTGCGAGTTCGTCAAAGCCATAGGTGAATCCTTTCAGCATTATGAATCGGTCTAGTAGCTTGGCTATGGAATTCAGGAATCCTCTTGCCGTTGTTGGTCCGTAATCCTTTATTATCGTGTGGAAGAGGCTTTCTGATTTTTCAGCCCCTATTGAATTCTTGTCCACGACTCCCTGCTTCAACACACCGTCTTTGATCACGATGTAGGAGTCGTGCGGACACTTCTCCTTCTTACAGTCTGAACATTTGAAGACATTACAGAGATTAGACTTCGAGGTGAAGTTCATACCCGCCGGTATGAAGAGGCTGAACACAGCCTTACCGGACCAAAGGGGATTTCTACCTTTTACATCTGGAGGTGGAATCTCCCCGGAGTAACCTGCTGCAGTGACAAGTCTCCCAACCTGCTCTCTGGTAAGATAAGTTCCTTTGGCTGTCAGGAGAAAAGCTGAGCTTAGAAGATCTCTTATCGCTCCTATTATCGGCCCTCCGTACCTTGGGGAGAGTATTTGGTCTTGAACCTGCATTAGTAACCTAGCTTCTGTCCGTGCCTCTTCACCCTGCGGTACGTGTAAGTTCATTTCATCTCCATCAAAGTCAGCGTTGTATGGCGGACAGACACAGGGATTGAGCCTGAATGTCTTGTAGGGTAGGACTCTGACTGAATGAGCCATAATAGACATTCTGTGAAGTGAAGGTTGCCTGTTGAAGAGTACGATGTCACCGTCTCTGATGTGTCTTTCAACAACAAAGCTGGGCTGTAAACCTTCTGCGATGCTTTCCCTCTCAGGAACGAATTCGAGTCTTATTCTTCTACCGTCAGTCCGTACGATATACAGTGCTCCAGGATATTGCTCTGGACCGTTCCTTATGAGCTGTCTCATCTCTTCAAGATTCCACTCAGTGACTTTCTCTGGGATGGTAAGTCGAGAAGCCAGCTCGATTGGAACTCCAACCTCGTTTATGTCCAAGTTCAGGTCTGGAGATATAACCGTCCTAGCTGAGAAATCAACGCGTTTACCAGAGAGATTCCCTCTGAACCTTCCTTCTTTGCCTTTTAGTCTTTGACATATTGTCTTGAGGGCTCTCCCAGATCTATGTCTAGCAGGCGGTAAACCTGACACTTCGTTATCAAAATAGGTTGTGACATGATACTGCAAGAGGTCATGAAGCTCTTGAATTATGTTTATGGGCACACCGGACTCTAGAGCCTCGCCCAGCTTCTGATTTATTCTTATTATGTCAACGAGTTTGTGTGTCAAGTCGTCTTCGGATCTAATTCCTGACTCAAGGGTTATTGACGGTCTTACGCTAACTGGTGGTACTGGGAGCACTTGGAGGATCATCCATTCCGGCCTTGCAGCTTGGGAATCTATCCCCAACAGTTTGAGGTCATCATCAGAAATCCGCTCCAATCGTTCCCTTATTGCGCTCGGAGGGATCTTGGGCGCTCCACCCTCTACGGCCTCATGGAATGACGTTGGCTTGACAAGTTCTATTGGGTACTGTTGAGTGCCACAATGAGGACATTCCATCGTCTTCTTTGCATGTTTGAGTATCTTCTTGTAGAGCGATTCTGGCACTGTGTTCAGTCGAGTCTTGACATCTTTTATCGTCTCTTCGTATTCCTTGATCTTGTCGTCTGAAAGCAAGATTCTGCCACAGTTTCTGCATATAACCGATAGTAGACGATGAATTAGCTTCACAAATGATACATGAATGACGGATTCTGCAAGTTCTATGTGGCCGAAGTGCCCTGGACATGACATCGCGGTGTTGCCGCAGGTTCTGCACTTCTGTCTAGGCTCAAGAGTGCCTAACCGTCCGTCCATGAGGCCTGATACTATTGGCACTCCATCTTCATCGTAAGTGTCCGCTGTCTGTACTTCTACTGTTGAGAGCTTTCTTATCTCATTAGGTGAGAGTAGGGAGAACTTTATACTGCCTACGATCTTGTAGGTCTCTTCAGCGACAGCCATCCTTAAGCACGCTCCTCTACAAGTAGCCTTGGAGCGATTCCTAGTGACATAAGCTCCTGTATCAGAAGTTTGAACGCATATGAGATGTATACAGGTGAGATCGTTGTCTTCTCGCCACAGACCCTGCATACGTACTTGTTCTGACGTGAATCATAGTACGCCATTAGGCCACATTTTTCACACACCATTGCTGTATAACGATCAGATTCCTCAAGCAACCTGTCCCTGAGAAGGGCAGACGCACCGTGGCCAATCAGACAGTCCCTTTCCATCTCGCCAAACCTTAGACCACCGCCTCTAGCTCTGCCTTCCGTTGGTTGCCTAGTCAGCATCTGGACTTGGCCCCTGGCTCGGGCATGCATCTTGTCGGCGACCATATGGTGCAGTTTCTGATAATAGACTAGCCCAGTGTATATATCTGCTTCAAGCTTCTTACCGCTCACTCCATTGTAGAAGACCTCTCGCCCATTGTACTCCAACCCTAGCTTCACCAAAGCCTCTTGGAGGGTTGAGGGTCCATCGTTGCTGAAAGGGGTCCCGTCGATTGATAATCCCATCATAGCTCCCACTTTGCCGGCTATTGACTCCACAAATTGCCCTACTGTCATTCTTGAGGGGATGGCGTGAGGATTTATTACAACATCGGGTACGATCCCAGATTCCGAAAAAGGCATGTCCTCCTTCGGAACCAGTAATCCTATTACCCCTTTCTGCCCATGTCTGGAAGCGAATTTATCGCCCAATTCTGGGATCCTTTGATTTCGAACCTTCACTTTTACCAGTTTGCTTCCCTCGATGGATTCTGTCAGGAATACTTGGTCAACAACTCCTGATTCTGAAGGTCGCAGACAAACTGATGAGTCTCTTTTGGTTGGTCCTCTTACCTCGAAGTCTCGGTATTCTTCCAGAAATCTCGGTGGGCTGACTCTGCCGATAAGAACCATATTACCTGAGACTGGTGCCTCTACGGAGATTATTCCGTCCTCCTCAAGAAGCCTGTAGAATCGATCGCCTCTATAACCTCTTGTTCCGGCTTCCGGTATCTCGAATTTGTCCCTTAGGCCTCCTAGATACTGACGGGTGTCAGCTTCGTAGACTCTGAAGAAGCTTGATCTAAGCAGTCCAAGATCTACTGAGGAACGGTTGATGATTATGGCATCCTCCATATTGTAGCCTTGAAGTGATAGGACTGCTACAACACAGTTTTGTCCTGAGGGTCGTCCCTCAAAACTTATACTCTCCATAGGCTTTGTTCTTACCAAAGGAACTTGTGGGTAGTGCAGAACATGGGATCTTGAATCTACCCTCGTTGAGAAGTTCGTGGCGAATACTCCTAAAGCCTGCTTCGCCATTGCTGACTCGTACGCATTTCTTGGCGACTGATTGTGTTCGGCATAGGGTATCAGTGAGGAGCAGATACCCATGATAGTGTAGGGAGCAATCTCAAGATGCGTGGTCCTATTAGTGATCTTAGATACTCCAAGTGCTACAAGTGCATCTTCTTCCTCGTCAGCGTCCAAGTACTCAACTATTCCTTGCTTGATAAGGTCTGACCAACTTGTTTCTCCACTGTTCATCCTTTCAGCGATCTCGTCTGTAAGTTTGGACTTTCCATTCTGAACTACTATCAGTGGTCTTCTAACCCTTCCAGAGTCACAGTTCAGATAGACCTCAGTGTTGGCTTTCTCATGTCTGGGCTGAGTGTAGGCCACATTGACTTCTGAGCTCAGCTCACCCTTCCTTCTCATGTCACGAATATTCTCAACAAAGGCCTTCGGATCCATTACGTAGCCAGCGATTATACCATCAACGGTGACTTTAGCACCGCTCTTCCTCACTTTACGATCTGCTTTTTCCAGAGGCAGAAGATCTAGATTTGTAAGTGCTCTAACAACTTCCCGTGGATCTATTCCAATAGAGATTATTGCCGAGAGTGCCAGATTCTTGACCAGACCACAGTTGGATCCTTCAGGAGTCTCGTTCGGGCAAAGCCTTCCCCAGTGGGTTGGATGCAAATCTCTTGCTTCGAGGTTAGGTTGGCTTCTGCTCAATGGTGACTGAAGTCTTCTTAAATGACTAAGAGTTGACGGATAATTTGTCCTATCAAGAAGCTGTGTGACGCCTATCCTGCCTCTGACCCAGTTCCCGGTTGCCATGGCATGTTGTATTCTTTCAGTAATTATTCCAGGCCTGACCGCGTTGGCTATAGAGAGTTCTACTGGTCTTCTAATCGTTATCCTCTCGAGCTGGTACTTGAGGTCTCTGGCCAGATTCCTGAACGTTATTCTGAACAATTCTGCAAGAAGAGGCCCTGCAAGTTTCAGTCTCTTGTTAGAGTAGTGATCCTTGTCGTCAGGTTCCCTCCTACCAAGTTTCAACTCAACTATCTTGGCAATTATCTCAGACAAGAAGTAGGATTTCTCTAGCCTGTTTTCAGGCATTCTACCTAAGTGTGGAAGGAAGTTTCTGTCTACTACGGTTTCAGCCTTCTTGGTTCTATATTCAGCTATCTGTCCGGGAGCAAGTCTGTTACCTATGAAGAGGAAGGCATCTTTACTAGAGGTCACGTCCAGAGCTTTCTCGAAAGATCCCTCGAGTTCATTCTGAACCTCTTCATCAACTGACACTAATTCTGCTATCTTGACGTCCGCTTCAATTCCGAGAGCCTTCATGATGACGACGAAGGGAATATCCGCTGGCATCCCTGGCATTGAGACATAGATTGCGCCGTCGCTCTTCATAGTAACCTCAATTCGGGCTCTGAACCCAACTGTTGTTGAGAAGATCTTGGCCTTATAATTCGGATTCAAACCCACCTTCTCGACATCAGCCAGAACACGGTTTGGAGCAAGATCTTCAAGTGCGACTACTACCCTTTCAGACCCATTAATAATGAAGTAGCCACCTGGGTCTAGAGGATCTTCACCGACTGAAACGAGCTCATCAGGAGTTAGTCTTGAAAGTGGACATATTGCGGACTTTAGCATTACAGGCAGATCACCGATATATACAAGCTCTGTTGCACCTTCCTTCTCCCCTATGATCGGTGTCATCTCAAGATGCAGAGGTGCGGCATAGGCTAGATTTCTTATCCGCGCTTCAGCTGGATAGACTCGCCTCTCTGAGCCGTCTACCTCCATCACCCTCGGCGTTCCGATCTCGATCTTTCCAAGTTTTATTGTGAAGGGATTCTCCTCGACCTCTATGGAGGTCTCTGCCACCTCATCAATTATGGATTGGAGGCCGGATTCGATGAACTCGGTATAGGAGTCTATGTGCTGTCTTACTAGGCCTGTCTCCTTGATGAATCCCTTCATTATATTCCAAAGGGTTGATTCTGATATGGATTCCTGCAAGAACTAATCATACCTCATCTCAATCTTCAACAACATGACGGTAAACCACTATTTCTCCAGCTGTCGAGCTCCTCCGAACTATCTTGAGGACATCTCCAGGTTTTGCTTCTATAGCCAATACGACCGGGTCTGAGGCACGTATTGATGGGAGTTGGTAGGGCTTTATTCGGTATCTGGCCAAGAGTTCCTCTATCTCTTTCTTTGAAAGGATCGTATGCTGCGGAACCAGTTCATGTTCGAAGGTGAAGTCTTTCTTCTTTATTTCCTTAGTCAATCAGGACGACTGCTCCTAGCCGGAGAAAAAGCTCCTCACCATGAGCTTGGAGGACTCAGATATGGGAGCTTGCTATTAGCAAAAATGATCAGTCTAATAAATATTGTGCGAGCATCGCCTTTAGAAACATCTTATAGCCAATGGTATGGGCTGGCTGGCTAGCGCCAGCACGCGCCGTTTAGCATTCATCCTATTAGTCTTGCTGATGTTTGCCCATCAGGGCCAAATTCGAAGTCCAAATCAGTAGTCATCCGATGCATGACCAAGTTGGTATGGGCTTGGAGAATCTGAATTCTCAAGTCAATCCTGACCTTCACGTTTTCCTTGGGATTGGCAAGGACTATTCCCTGTCTTTGGAATGCCAAACTTCTGAGGCCGATCCAGAAAGTCACTTGGGGAACATCTGTGCCTAACACCTTCGACTTCTCATCCCAAATCGGGCTTTCCGAGTTTGTCTGAACATTTGACACCTTTACAAAGTCTACCAATTTGTACATTCGTCCACTGAGGTTCACTGTAGACTCTGTTGTATCCACAATACTGGACTCATAATACACAGGTAATCTTGATGGGGATGATATATTCATAGTGAGTTTGGTAGCTAGCAGAGCTTCACCATTGACGTATTGTATTTGGGGTTTCTGCTCAATACTCATCGAAGTGATGTTGGCTATTCCATGATTTCTAACCTCGCTCAACAACACCTCGGTCTCCATCATGATACTCTTAGCTTCCTCCATTTTTCTGGAGGCGTCAGCGAATACCCTGTCAGCTGCATCTAGTCTTGAAGTCGCCTCGTTGATGAGTACATCCATCTCTCTCATATCTTGAGATACCTCAGCCAGCTGCATGTTTGAGTCTTGGGATAGCCTGTAGGCTTGAGAGTATAGATAGCCTGACCATATTGAGATGCTTAAGGTAACAATAATCGCGATGGTGACAAAACGTTGTTGGGTTTGGCTTGACATTTTGCGCTCTATTAACGTTAGGCTACCTATAATTTATCTTAATGTATCGGAACAAGTTACGCGTTTCCATAGACATCTGAGGTCTCATCTGCGAACAAAATTATGAAAAATGATTAGCACATCTTGTTGAGATTGGACGTGCTTTTGTTGCAGATCAGGACTACTCTATGAGGGCCATCGTGGCTCTAATAGAACCAGAGATTTGGGGAACTGACTAATCTTTTCTTCTCAGATACAACTTGATACCGCGTGACCTTAAGACTCCGACTATCATTGGTTTTGAGATCGCTCTCAGAAGCAGGTATCCCAATAATCCTATGGCTATTACGCTTCCAACAAGGACTAAGAGCAAACCAGTTGCTAGGGGTACATTGAATATGTAGCTTAGGTAGCTTCCCACCACAAGGGTAACCGTTAAGATTTCGACCGCCGTGGCGTAAAGCCAGCTCCCTTTCAGTCGGGTACACCCAATCTTCCAGCCTAGGAGTGTTGCTGCGAAATTTGCTATTGCTCCTCCCAGAATATCGATGATTCCTAACCCGCCGAAGAAATTGGATATGACGGCTCCAAGAGTTACACCCATGATTGCGGGCCATCCGAAGAGTATCGCAAGAGGTAACATAGCGTCGGCGACTCTCACTTGTAATATGTTGAAACTTATTGACGTGAGGGAGACTACTGCTGCAGCATACAATGCTGTAAAAGCTGTTGCCAGAGAGAGTTCCTTCATGTTCACCGAATTCAAAATTGCATTCCGACTCCGTGGTTTCTAGATCGGAACGGGTCGAAGCCCGCCCGCCACGTCTTCGCAGGATTACTACAATTTAGATAACGCTTCTCTTTGATCCAAACTAATCTTGGCTTGCTCACTTCTCTTTTAGTTGCTTCACGATACTTTTGAGTTGCCTTTCCCAATCTGTAGGCGTCACATTTGGAAATGACCAATTGGCGTGTGGTTGATGATATCTCCCGAGAGATATGGTCTTAAGATGAGGCGCGAAGTGTTTGAATCCTGAGAGAATAACCCATTCCAAATAGTATTGGAACCCAATAAGTAAGACAAGATCATACTGTCCTTGGCCGTCAAGCCCTTGCCAGTCAGGATCTCTAAGTCGATTTGAAATATCCATAATAGGCATCCAAGATGCTCTGTTGAAACCTCGCTGTGTGAATTCACCGATCACGTGTGCAGTAGCTACGATCTGAACTCCTTTCAGTTCTGCTATTTGAATTGCGTAGTCTATAGGCTTTCCCTGTTCGAGATCCACACTAGCAGCTTCATGCCCTACTATAAGTATTGGCCGTTTAGATTTCTTGATCGCCGCAATGACAACTTCAGGCTTAATGACTGGGACAGCTCTGGTTAATCCGGAGACCTCTGCAGTCTGCCAAGGCTCAGCTCTTGCTATCATCTTGATTTCCTCGTCCCGATCATCCTAGGGAGAAGGGTCGGATCGGGGATGGTGCTTTCTTTCCAGCCTTTATTCTCTAAGATCTTGACTATCTCTTCCTTCATTGTGATCGGGATATCGGTCTCTCTGCGTACGAGTTGATGAAGATCATCAGGCATGACTCCGTAGAATTTCTTGTGCATGTCTATGTAATTGGTGAGCTTTATCATACGTCCCTTGCTCGTGTCATTGGGTCTCAAACATAGCTTAGCCATCATGACCATTGCCTCTTGCTTTGTCTCTGCCACATAGAATAGATGTTCAGGCGTAGGTCCGACATTAACTAGACCGCCGGTACGGGCATCGTAGACGTTCCAGTCGTCCTTAATGTCGCTTCTTCCCAGAAGCATTCGCCGATACTTGGATCCGTGTGGACCTACAACAACAGGAACCCCTAAACGCGAGAAACCGCTCGCAATGGCTGCTGCTTTTTGCGTTATGGCGCCCCAAGCTAAACCTACAGCACCTACACGGTTGTGAATGTAATCTGCTATCTCTTCGTAGTTTCCTCTCAGGGGTCTCTTTGCAAAAATATTAGCTATCTTAATGGCAGCTCCCGCAATGTGAGCGTTGGAAACGCATGAACCGACATTAACCAAACCTCCAGCTTCAAAAGTACCTGGGTAGGTCTCGTAAAGTGATTTACCTTCTTCATCCTTCTGCATGGCCATCGACATCGCCGAACATCCTGAGGATACCACGATGTACCGACGCTTGATGAATTCATTGGCTATCTCCATCACTTCTTTGCCGCTATTGGGGTAATTTGCGCACCCTACCAGAGCTATTACCCCCGGTATCTCCCCGAGAACTATAGGGGCACCAACATTCCTTATTTCTACATCCTGAATTGGACCTCTTCCAACCCTTATCTTGTACTTCTCTTCTTTGATCTTTTTCTCAGCTGCCCCTGTAATGAGACTGTGTACACGTATCTGATTTTTGCATGCGCTCTCGCACCGGTCGCAACCGATGCAGACGTCATACAGGTCTGCAAGTTTGCCTGTGTTGCCGGTGGCTGCCTTGCTAACCGCTTCAGGGATTTGGAGATCGTTGGGACAGGCGCGTCTGCAATCGCTACATTGAGTGCATCTCTTTGCCTCTTTCACTATCTCAGCAATACTTGGCAGAACTTTGAATTTGGCTCTCTTGGGAGCTAATTCAACAGCAACTCTGGCAGCGACTTCCCCGACCTTCTCCGGGTCGAGTATAACTGCTCCCTTCGTGCTGCCGCTGACTAGGTCGGCAACAATCTCAGTAGCTGGATCCAAGGTTCTGTTCTTAAGTCCGAGACAATTCTTTTCTGAGGAAGCGATAACCGGGGTTTTGACTTTCTGAGCTTCTGCCAGTACGTCAGCTCGAATGCATTGCTCGTCGACGACTATGACATCTGGTACGCCGCTTCTTATGTATCTCAGTTGCCAAGATATTGGTCCTATGATCTTTGCCTTTGGATTGTACCTAATGAGGTCGTGGGCAGTGCAACAGATACCTGTTGTCTCAACCTTGTCGTAGAGGCCTTTCTTGTCAAGGTAGTCCATAATTTCAGCTGCAGGTGGAACGTTATGCCCAATCACCAAGATGACTGGCTTTGATACGTCACCAGTTCCTAGACCTATTTCGGCCAATGGTGACTCAGGATCAGCTTTAGGATAACCTAAAGCCGAGAGCTGTGCAATGTCAGCAACTTCCATACCAACTTGATCAATCATTCCTGCGTGAAATGCTTTGGATTCGAAGTCTAGCTCGTTACCCTCTTGCCCCGTGTGGGTCGCTGCCAAGAGTTGAGTGATCTGAGTTTCAAGATAATCCAGAACATCTTCCAAATCTCCCAGTGTCCTCGGCCTGATCCCGCAGACTAACCTTGTGACTGGCGCCTCAACTTCTATGCCCACCGATTTCCCAACATCTATCGGAAGAGCTGACCCGTACTTCTGTATCAGATGTTCAATCAAGTGCCTAGCGTGGCCCGTGTGTGTCGCAGCACCTATGCAGCAGGTCAGTAAGACTATTCTTGATTGCTGAGCAGCCATGTCTAGTCCGCATGCGCCTCTCTTTCCTTGGGTCAAGTCGCATTTACCCATGGTGCACAGGCAGCAAGAATCACAGTAGGGGAGATACATCGGCTTGTACTTGCTGAGAAGTTTCATATCCCATTCTCTGAGCGTTGTCAGGCTAGGATATGAAGTGGGACCCAGAGGTTCGGCCCACCCTTCCTCAATGATCTTGCCAATAGATAACTCCAAGCCTTTGACTTCAGTGAACCCGCTCTTGAGCTCTTCCAGCTTCAGATGAATATCTTTCTTAGGCATAATATTGACCCACTTGACATCTTTTCATTTCGGGAACGCCAGGCATGAGCAACCCAACAAATCAGCAGTTCAGCCTTGAATTCTTGCTCAGATAAGTTGAGCTGACTAAGACTTAAACTGTTCTCAGCAGTCCAATAGTTGCATACTGTCACTCGAACACTTGCTAGTCCTTAAGCCTGAAAAGTACTCGAAGAAGGCTGCCTGCAGGCGCGCGCTACCTGCTTCACAAGATTGATATGAATATGGAACGCTTATCTTACTGTGACAGGATAAGGCTACACTGGGAGGAGAAATAATGGGCAAACCAAAACAAGTGAAGAAGCTCAAGAAGAAGAAGTAGCTTACATGATCCTGTCTGTAGGCTAATCAAAGCGTATGATTATCCTGAAGGCTCGAAAAGCTATTCCTAGCTGCTCATATGCCTCTGGAGCCGCACGCGTCCAATTCACTTGCTAACGACTAAATGTCCTAAGTAGTGATTCTTGCCTAGCTCTTTGAGCGGGTAGCTGTCTCTCGTTTCCTCTTTCCAAGCGTCCGTTCAAACTCCTGCATCAAATCCCAAGTTATCTGGTCAAATAGCTCCTTGCACAATGGGCACATGTCCTGGCTTCTATTGATTATGTTGGTCAATATATCCAACTGTTCCCGTTCCATAGTATTGATCCCTCTTCTCCTAGTCAGATGCCTGATCTAGCCATATCATCTCAACTATTTAATGGAATTGTCTGCTCAAGCGTGAGTGTTGGCTTCTCGTTGCATAGCTTTACCATGAGGAATAGCTAAGGGAAAGATTCGAGATCATAGTATTGATGAAACGTAGATTTCTCACAGTTACTTGCATCATAACTTGGAATGATCTTATACTTCTTCTGAAACGCAGCAGTAAAGTCAACGTTAACCGTGGACTCTGGTGTGGAGTAGCTGGTAGAATAGAAGAGGGCATGAGCCCTCAAGACACCGCTTATAGAGAGATCTTGGAGGAAACTAGACTCCGAAGAACGGAGATAGAGCTTCTGGGGTCGGCGCCACCTATACTACTTCAAATTGACATACAAAATCAGGCTTTAGTATATCCGTTCCTTTTCAAGACATACAATCCTGACATAAAGCTTGACTGGGAACATACCGAATACAAGTGGATAAAACCAGAAATGCTATATGAGTTCGAAACAGTTCCGCGGTTAGGAGATATCATAAGGGCTTTGTCACGGTTCATGTAGAGAGTTGATGTTGCTATTGTTCTGCATTCACAATTACCCCTCACGAACGGTAACGGAGGAAGCAATTCTAGAACTGATAATATATATCGAGCATGCCTAATAGAAGTGAATAGTCTTTCCGCTCTTTCTAATACCTCATGGTTGTGATCAAGGTGGCACGAATTCATATTAGGAACGTGAGACAGTCATCAAAGACGGGACGAAAACGGAGAACTCTAAGAAAGAAATACAAGAGTCAAACCGAGAACACGAAGATTCTTTCCAGACTTGAGACCTTAGCCTTGGAAGTGCAGAGTCTCAAAAGCGAGATCGGTGTTCTGCGATCTAGTTTGAAAGAACTGTTTGATACTGATCAGTCCTTTGGAGCACATCTCGCTGACGTTAGAGACTACTTTGGGAAGAAAATCCAAGACGTCACGGACAATTCTGAAGACCTTTACTCAAAAATTGAAGAAATGCAAACGACTCTTGACAGACTGGCAAGAGACCTTGACAAGTTTTTTGAAAGCCCTATTCCAGTAAGAAAGATCGCAATGCCTCCACCAGTAACTTCTCAATTGACTATCTACAGAGGTGAAGAAGACCTATCATTCAAGGTGGGAGTAATCCCTGGAATCATTGAGACGGTTATGGAACACGCGAGAGCGTGCGTAGACCAGAAGGATAAGCATGATGAAGAGATTGTCGGGGTATTGACTGGTCGAGTCGCAGGCAACACAGTGATCATTGAAGAAGCTGTACCAGGAAGAGCATCATATTCAGGAATGACCGAGGTAGCCCTAGACCCCAACAATCTAGCAGAAATAGTCGATAATATTATCAGGAACGACAAGAATCAACGGATCGTTGGATGGTACCACTCACATCTAGGTTTGGGCGTCTTTCTCTCAGACATTGACGTCAAGACACAGTTGACTTTACAGCAATTCTCATATGTTATCGCATTAGTTGTAGATCCAATAAAGAATGAGTATTCCTTCTTCTATGTCGATAAGGAAGTGACGGAGCCTGATGGAAGACCGAAGACTATCAAATTTGTCAAATCAGAATAGATTGGGCTAGAGCTTAGCGCGCTCTCTCTCAATAACTAGGGATATTCCGGGCGTTTACACATACAGTTGAGCCTTAGTTGTCAGAGATGTTCCATACAAACCGTCAGTCTTCTGCAAGGGCTGCTGTAGTGATCGTATATTTATCATGCCTGGTCTTGTCGGCGGTCTACACCGCAATACCATGGCTGCTCCCTTTTGGATCAGGAGCCAAAGCCACAAGTCTGCGATTAGCTACTGCCAAGTCTCATGCAACCTTAGGCGAGTACATACAGATAACCATAGTATCAGTCAGTGATGATGGTAACGCGCGCTACGAGCTACTCATTACCGAGTATGGGCTTTTATGTTGCGAAATAGGCTAGTCATTAGCGGTGATTTCCATTGATAGACTGGATTAGGAACCCGATGATTGCCGCCATCCTAATAGCAGCAGTAAATTCGATCAGTTTCATCCTTATCGCACCCTATGCACCTTCTGCTACAGCTGGGGTTGCGCTATTACTTCCCGTATTCATTTTTTCGGACATCTCAAGGCTAAGTCCAATTCCCTATGGTTATCTCACAGGATCCGCTTGGAAGGTGTTCCTGATCTCAGGGATGTGGGGTCTTGGGACAGTAGTTGGATCTCTAGTATCTTCCCTGACAAGTAGAAGTTTCAGGATAAGGAAACCCCGCCGGATTGATGTCGCTAGATCTTTCTTTGGTGGACTCCTTATGGGTGTAGGTGTCTCATTAGCTCATGGCTGCAACTTACTTCATTCACTCGGCGGTACTCCCTTGTTGGTACCTGCAAGTATTCTGGTGACAATCTCCATTCTGATAGGCGCTTACGTTTGTTTAAAACTGATACTGAAGTTTGGAGTTTAAGCTTAGAGTTGGTGTTTGATGGACTTCACGATTGTGCTTCTGATTGCTTTTGTTACAGGGGTGATTCTTGGTTTCCTCTTTCAAAAGGGCCAGTTCTGCATGACTTTGATGTTCACTGAGTCTGTAATCTTCAAGAACCATAAGAGAATAGCCGGGTTTGTAGGCGTAATCTTGGTCTCTGTGGTCCTTTTCAATGTTGCAACCTTTCTTGGAGTCACTGACAACTTCAATCTACTAAGACAAGTTGGAGTCAATCCGAAGTTCTTTGAGGCACCTCTGGCCATTGACAGAGGCTTGATTGGTGGCCTAATCTTCGGTTTTGGAATGATTCTTGCAGGTGGTTGTGTTGCCGGAGTACTGTTCAGAATAGGTGAGGGACAGCTAAGTTACGTGATCGCTTTCTTCGGCCTCATGGCTGGCTTTGCTACTGCAATCGCTCTCGAGATTGTAGGTGTTATCGGCCTCGAAGCAAGCCTCTATCCGCCAGGAGTTCTGCTCTCACAGATACTACAGGTTCCAGTCATTCCTCTGGTGACTTTGACTGCAGTCTTTCTCCTAGCTCTGTTGCTGGCTCTACTTAGGAATGCGCGTTCAAGAGCCTTCCTTGCTATTCTATTGGTTTTCTTCCTCGCAATAGTACTCTTGTACTACTCTGAGCGACAGTTAATACAATCAATAGCTCCGTCAGTTGAACTAAACGAAAAGCAGGTCGAGATAGATCGATTCATAAGCTCATTCCATGTTGCCGTCAGCAATCGCTCGACCGCGAAAATTGTCCCATTCTTTGCCGACGACGCTTTGATGGTTCTTCCAGATGGCAGGCTAATCAGGAATGTCACCATGATCAAGAGCTATCATGAGAAAGAATTTGTAGCGCGCGCTCATAACATCCTCACCAGCGCGATGGGAAATCACGGTGACTTCGATGTCTGATTGAAGGAGTAAGACAATCTTGAAAGAGCCCGCCACCAGAGGACATTCGTTGGACGTCAAATGTACATGCTGCCCCTATCCACAACTCAAAACGAAGGTTGCTCTTGACAAGATGAATCCTGGTGAGATATTAGAAGTACTGACTGATGATCGAACAACTGCAGACAACATCTGTCTGGCTGTGAAGCAGCTCGGAGACATCGTTCTAGATGTTAAGGAGAGAGAAAGAGAAGTTGTTGTTTCCATTGAGAGAACGGTACGTGGCCATATATCCGCCTTGAAAATGGACCTTGCCAAATAAGCCCAAATGACGAGCCGTCTCGGATTTCCTAAGGCCCGCTCTGATGTAGGGTAGCTGAACATATCATATTTGACGAGCGCCCGCTAATGTGATGTGCACGCGTGGCAAATAGGGACCTTTTGATCGATACTTGCTGCTTAGACTATCGTAGCGCGCGCGCGCTCATGTCCTCTCACTCATTTTTGGTATCCGAGGAGTCTTCTGAATCATGTTATATTATATATACTACATAACAAAGTAGTACTATTATTGTGGTGAACAACGTGACAAGGCCAGGACCGATAGCAAACATTGAGGATCAAGATCTGCAGGTGCTTTCACATCTAGGTAAAGGTATTGGCTTCAACGAACTCTGGCGAAAACTGAAGTCTGACGGTCACGGGGTAAGCTACTCAACCCTCTCAAATACTCTCAAGAGACTTCGATCCAGAGCTTACGTAGACATTACTGTTGAGCAAGCTAATAGAAAGATCCCGCAGCACACCTACTCAATAACTGACCAAGGACAAGAGTATGAACTGCATCTAAGTGACAAATTCAAACTCTCACTGGTGGAAACCAAGAAGATTGTGAAAGCCAGAAAGGGAGAAATTAGATACAATCAAGTCATTTTAGGTGAGATGCCTTACACTTGCGAGATCGAGCTGTCCTCACCCAGTCTAACAAAGGAAAAAGAAGAGGAAATAACTCAATTCGCAGGTACCGTCGGAGACACAGTAACATCAAATATCGCAGAAAGCTTGAACCAAGCCTATTCAGGATTTATTGCTCTCTTGGGTGGTGGCAAGAAGAAAGAGGCTTTCGATTATCTGAAAAAGGCGCTCGCGTTCAAACTCAAACTCACAATAGCATTCGATGGGAGCAGAGCAACCGTAGACGAGGCTTGGCAACAGACACTCAAAGACGACGAAGAGATATCAACGGCCATTCAGGCAATCAATACCCCATCACACGCAGAACTGCTCAGCTGCTGGATATTCAGCCTCCTCAACATAGTATTTCCACATGAGAGACTGAAATATGATCTTTCGAAGATCGATGGTTGGGCACAACTTGTAACAGACCGATCGAACAAGATTCGGGCTGAGAAGAAGCTCCCCTTGCTCGATGAGAAACAGGTACAACTCTACCTAAGGGAACAAATTGGAAAAGGTGCAATTTCCTTGACACCAGTGCACGTGGACACAGGAATAATGCAGTTTCACGACAAGGTACCGGAAACTGAACCTGACGACTCTTATTCATTTCTGCTTGGTCTCACATCAACCCTTAAGACGATGTTTGAAAGAAGTCAGTAGTTCACACATTGGTTCAAAGAGCCCGCGTTAATGGCCCTAAGACTGTTCATACAACAGCGAAACAATTACTAAATGGTAGCATTTTCAGAATTCTCAGTAACTTGACTTCAGTTCATTAATGTTAATGCCAAACCTTAAAGGGAGTACTATGCACTCTTCAGATGGGAAATTCACCTTGTCTTGGCCATACCAGAAGCCTAAGAAATGCTGGAAATGCGGTGGATACAAAAATTATGTACCAGAATTCGGCAAATGGAGATGCCCTCAATGTGACAAATCTCGTACAGCGTATCCTCCGCAACAATATCCTGCCCCGTCGTATCCCCAGTCCGGTTATGGTCAACGTCAGCATCCAATCTATCGTGGACCACCAACTTCTGCATATAGAACTCCTGCATATAGACAACAATATACGCCCACCTACCAAGTAGCCCAGTCTTGCGCCAGTACGATGCCTGCCGGCAGCAAGCTTTGTATCTATTGCGGTGCTTCAATGAGAGAAGATGAATTGATCTGTCCTAAGTGCATGCAAAGAGCGTTTATGGTATAGGACATTAACCTATACACCGTCTGACTGGATCGACTGGTACCAGAATGTGGACTTCTCCGCAAGCGCGAGCTACGGTTTCGATTGTTTTAGAGCACAGTCTCTAGTTTTTGACCATGTGATCCAAGCAGACTCTTATGACCCACATTTTTATTCTCAGAGCAAGAGAGATAGAACTGAGAAGTGCCAAACAATGATCGATAACGTTAGCGTTTGCATAGTCGGAGCCGGTAAAATGGGTGAGGCTCTAATACGTGGTCTAATCTCAAAGAAGGCAATCGCGCCAAGCAGACTTTTCGCGGTTGACATGCTATCAGACCGATGTGAATATGTCTCAAAGAAATATGGAATAGTATGTGATACTGATGTAACCAAGTTTGCTCGTAACTCCAACGTAATTATTATTGCTGTGAAACCTAATGATGTCGGAAGAGTTGCCGACAAGCTCAGAACACTCTTAACGTCAAAACAGCTTGTCATCACAATAGTTGCAGGGATCTCTTCAGAATTTCTATCCAAGATTCTTGGCGGTGAAATTCCTGTGCTCCGGGCTATGCCAAACATAGCTGTAATTGTAGGTGAGGGCATGATAGCCATTTCACGAGGCCCAAATAGCTCAACCGAGCACATCGCTCTAGCCGAAGAGATCTTCAGTTCAACTGGCAAAGTCGCCATCGTAGATGAGAAGCATCTAGACGCGGTCACAGCGCTTAGTGCAAGCGGCCCGGCTTACATCTTCACGATAATAGAGGCCTTAAGCGACGGTGGAGTTACAGTTGGATTGGAAAGAGACATCTCGACTCTGTTGGCAACTCAGACAACCCTTGGAGCCGCCAAGATGATTCTTGAAACGAGGGAACATCCAGCTAAACTAAGAGATATGGTTACTACTCCTGGCGGCACTACCGTTGAAGGTTTACTAGAGCTTGAGAAGAAAAAGGTGCGCGCAGCTCTTATTGAAGCCGTAATCAAGGCGACTGAGAAGTCTCGGGCACAACTAACGAAATAGAAGATAGAACTGAAAAGAAATGGAAAAGATTGGCATACTAGTGGTCAGTTACGGATCAAGGGACTCAGCAATTATCGATGCTCTAGCTCGAAGTGAAGAATACGTACCAGAGCTCTATATTGCTGATAAACAGAATAATCCTTTCAACCTCGAGAAAGCGAGTTGCGGCGGGGCGCACGCTGTCATCCCAGAACTCTCAATTGAGAAAATCTGTGACTTCGCCGAAAAACATAGAAACAGAATTCGTTTTGGCATAGTCGGCTCCGAAGGCCCGATAATCCAAGGGATTAGAGATCTGATTGAAAAAAGGATAAAGATACCAATTATCTGCCCCACAAAGCGGTATGCTATTGAAGGAAGTAAAGTCCGTCAACGTAACATGCTTCAACTGTGCTCCCCCAAATCAAATCCCCTTTTCAAGGTCTTTGATCCGGTTGACTTAGGGCCCGACCCAAAGACTCAGTTCAAAGACTGGTTGCTCGAACTCGGGGGACCAGAAAATGCAGTCATAAAACCGGATAGACCCGGCTTCGGCAAAGGTGTCGGTGTTGGCGGTGAACACTTCAATTCAGTTGAGGAGGCGTACAACCACTTCTGGTCAATCTATGGAGGCAATTCTGAGAGAGTCGTAATTGAACAGAAGATAGAAGGCGAGGAATCGAGCTACCAAGCTTTCTGTGATGGAAAACATCTGATCACTCTTCCAGAAACACGTGACTACAAGAGGGCTTTCCAAGATGACTACGGACCTAACACAGGCGGAATGGGTTCCTATAAGGATGAAAATGAGCTCCTTCCTTTTATGAAACCCTCAGACAGAGAAGAAGAAATCAAGATAGTCAACAACATCTTTAGACATCTTGCTGAGGACGGAAATAATCCTGAGTTGAGAGGAATTCCTTTCTATGTAGCATTCATGCACTCTGCTAACGGACCCAAGATCCTAGAGATAAACAGTCGACCTGGAGATCCAGAGATAATGAACATCCTGCCAATAATTAACCAAGATTTTGTCGAACTCTGTTTGAATATGATCGATCGAGAACTTTATTCAGTGAAATTCAAGCCCTTATCAAGCGTCGTGACCTATAAGGTTCCTCCAGCCTACGGCGGATTTGCACAGCAGTTCCCCAGTAAGGTGGGTAGAAAAGAAGTTGGAACACCTCTTAACCTACAAGACGGATATGAATTTGCACATAGGAATTCTGACAATTTAAGACTCTATCCAGGCTCCATGGAACTTAGGTCTGATGGCAAGATCTACTCGCTCTCATCCAGAACCATCTGCTCAGTTGGAATAGCAGGGACCACAGATGATGCTAGGAAATTCTCGCTATTGGGCATAGAAAAGATACACGGAGGAGGCCTATGGTACCGAAGCGACGTAGCCTCGAGGAAACACATCAACAGAAGTATTGAGCACATGAATCGGTTGAGGTCCAAGTGAGCGGGATCTTCATAACGGACTGTGAAGGTCCAATCTCAAAAAACGACAATGCATTCGAACTATCGGAGAGACTGATCCCAGATGGAGCTAGGCTTTTCTCACTAATCAGCAAATATGACGATATTCAAGTCGAAATCGTGAGGAGGCAGCACTATAAACCTGGAGATACGTTAAGACTCATACTTCCATTCCTCAAAGCATACGGCGCAACAGATGCTCTCTTCAAAAGTATCTCAGAAGAGACCCTTAGGCTTGTTCCAGGCGCGCGAGAGACCTTAGGCTTGGTCAGCAAAGTCATGCCTTCTTTCATAGTGAGCACTAGCTACGAGCATTACATTGAATCCTTATGCCAACTCATAGGATTTCCCAAGAGTAATACTTACTCGACGAAGCTTGATCTAGATTCCTTCAAGATTCCAGACTGGGAGATTGAAAGAGTCAAAATGTGGGCTGACAAGCTAACCAAGCTCTCGCCGCCAAGAATACCTCCTAAAGCACGTTCTATTCAGGACTTTGACAAACAAGATCGAGAAAGCATAGAATTCCTCGATCAGATCATCTGGCACGAAATACTTGGAATGACCATTGGCAGAATCATTACAATCGTTAAACCTGTTGGTGGAGCAGAGAAAGTTGAAGCAGTTAAGGACATACTCCGAAGACACAACAGTGATCTTAAACAGACAGTTTACTTTGGCGATAGTATAACTGACTCTGAACCACTCAAGTACGTTAGAGAGGGTGAAGGCCTCGCCGTGTCCTTCAACGGCAACGAATACGCAATAAGGCAAGCTGAGTTGGCAATTCTATCAGGTGATACCCTGGTGACAACTATTATTGCTTTGATCTTCAACAAAGGAGGAAAAGAGGCTGTGAGGCAACTTGTTGCCAGTTGGGATTACGACCAAATTGAGAAGACTTTGGGAACACAGCTTGGAGTAAAGGCAGAAGAGGTCTACCACGCAGGTCTACCACAAGTCGAAATAGTTACGGAGAACAACATAGAGAGATTGACAAAAGAGAGTTGCCTTTTCAGAAAGCAAGTCAGAGGAGAGGCCATAGGCAGTCTTGGGTAATTGAGCAATATGGGGACCATATCATGGGAACTGAGAAAGTAGAAGATACCTATGCAGAAGCCTTTGAGGGTATCTTTGCCAGGCTAATTATCACTGCTGATGATGAAGAGACTCTGAAGGCTGCTGCTGAGGACTCAACAAGTACGCCATCTATTGTAATCGGCAGAGTTGAAGGGGGTTATGAGAAGCGAATCGAGCGCAGTGAGACTCCCGATGGCCGCAATGGTGTGATCGTTCAGTTTTGGGGCGGCATAGACTCGTCAAAGCCACTACAGGATTCAGTCAAAAGGTTCGAGATTGAGCTTTCTTACAGAATAAGGCAGGACATACTTGTAAAACCCTTCACAGCAGTATACAATGCCTTCAACGGCGCGGTAGGACAGATCGATACCATGGAAAGGATCGGCCATTGTGGTGATGGCTTCGAATGGGAGGATGACCTCAAAGGCAGAAAAATCATAAACGTCCCAATAATGGTGCCTGACTTCCGCATTGAAAGATATCTTGGCTATGGCTTGGGTGTTATGGGAGGCAACTTCTGGTACATGTGCAAAACCAGGAAAGCTGTCTTTGAAGCCGGAAGAAGAGCCTTAGAGGCAATTCACCAAATAGATGGTGCGGTAACACCATTTGATATTTGCTCAGCAGGTTCCAAACCAGAGACAAAGTTCCCATGGATTGGCCCCACAACCAATGAAGCATATTGCCCTTCACTTAGGGATAAGCTCGGAACACGCTCAAAGATCCCTGAAGGAGTCGAATACATTCCAGAAATCGTCATAAACGGCGTCTCGCTCGCAGTAGTATCTGAAGCCATGAGAGCAGGCATAGAGAGCATATGGGATCTGCCTGAAGTTTCTTGGATATCTGCTGGAAACTACGGTGGAAAACTCGGTAGATACCGAGTGCGTCTGAAGGAGCTATTTGGTTGAGACCAGACATTGTAGGTTTCGGAGCGCTTAATCTTGACAAACTCTACAGAGTGAGTAGGATAGCTGAAGCTGGGGACGAAACTTTCGTAAAAGGCTTAACCATCTCACCTGGAGGTTCAGCTGCAAACACAGTAGTGGGTTTGTCTCGTCTGGGAGTACGAACAGGATATATCGGTAAGTTGGCCAGAGATGTCGAAGGAGACTACATTCTAAAGGATCTTCAGAGAGAAAAGGTGGAAATAAGCGGGATCAAGCGCTCTAAGCATGGAAGGACCGGTGTTTGCATAGGTTTCATAGACGATTTGGGCGAAAGAGCACTCTATATCGACCCCGGCGTCAACGACTCCTTGCAATTTGACGAGATAAGGCTTGAATATGCAGACTCATCAAAATTCCTTCATCTTACATCCTTTGTTGGTGGGGCTCCCTTTAACGCACAGATGCGATTGGTCAGGAATCTACGACGAGCAGAAATCTGCTTAGATCCAGGTGAACTGTATTCAAAGAAAGGAATCAGCGCTCTCAGTCCTATCCTGAAAAGGACACTAGCCATCTTGCCAAATGAAAAAGAGGTCAGAGCGCTTACAAATAGGGGGTACAAAGAAGGTTCACGAACTCTTCTTTCCTTGGGAGTAGAACTCGTCGCAGTAAAACTGGGCAAAAGAGGATGCTACGTTACTGATGGAAAGGAGAGTCACTTGATTCCGGCGTGCAAAATTGCACCAAAGGACACGACTGGAGCGGGTGACGCATTCTGTGCTGGATTCATCTACGGATTGCTACATGGTAAGGATCTCTACGCTTGCGGAAAGCTGGGAAATCTTGTAGCCTCACGATGCATAGAAGAGTACGGAGCCAGAACAGGATTACCATTATTGGCCGATCTACAGCGAATCTGAGCGAGCCCATAACACCCAGATTTGTACTAAATCATTTACAGAGAAAATTGGTAGATATTGATTACTCATATGTTCTGAGAGAAGCTAGATTATCTCATCCTGTTTCTTGTGGGAATTTCTTCTGGTGATTCTTATCCTGACATAAAGTAGGATTACAGCAGAAACGATTATCAAAGCAAATGTTATTGGCACTAGATTCCTTATTATGAGAGACTCTTTCCAGCTTGTCTCATTTTGTGTTACTTCCTCAAAGAGAATCGTCAGTGTGCTATTGCCGTTGATCGTAAGGGTCAGAAGTTTTTCTTGGTTCATATATTGGGTGCTATTCCCATCCAAACTGGATAAGATCAAACCCTTTCTCACGAATTGTCTCGTACCGATTCTTGATTCACTTGTATAGGCTTCTAGTGTGTGCTGACCTACGCGAGTATGTAGTGTGAGAGGCTTACCTTCTATGTTATACTTGGTGTTGTCAAAGAAGATGACAGTTGGAACCTCCAATGGTGACGTCTGTATTGTTAGCCTTGTGAAATCTGAAACTATTATGCAGATTGAAATTGTGTCCGAGTACGATCCTCCCTTCGCTGTAATGACTATTGACTGCTCACCCGTGGATGCTGTCGATGTTGCTCGTACGGTTACGGGGCAATAGGTGCCACTGTCTGTGGAATTCAAAAAAATAGGTGAACGCAACTCGACCGTAACCTCTTTGGGAGCAACAGTGCCGAAGTCCACTCGTCCTCTGTAGCCAAGAGACCTTATCGAGAACAGAAACCTGGAATCGTACCCGGCTCCTACACTGAAACAATGTGTTGGCGCCGTTAGGTAAAAACCCTCAGTTGACCTACCTGACGTCTCGTGACAAGACTGTACGCTCTGAAAGGTAAACATCAGAAACCATAGTATAAGAAACCCCGTCTTGTTTGTGCTCAAATCTGTTCGCATCCTGTTACTATGGTTGCTACGCAGTCTTCAGTCATTGTAACACACTCATTCCTTCACTGATAGGACGCCCCAGCCAAGGTTGCTACGTTACCCAACAGTTGAGTCCCCTGCGATTCCAGAGATCATCCGATTCAGTAAATCTGGGATTACGACTGAAATCAAATGACTATTAATTGTATTGGTTCATTCGTCCAACCGCATCTTCGGTTCGATTTTTCTGAGATTGAAGTTTGTTGCCCGCAGAAATCATGGAAATCGTAGACCGAATGTCTGCGAGTATTTCTGGGAAGGACTTCAAAGCGTTTATTAAAAAGGCAAGAGATAGAGACACTTGATAGCGCACGACTTTACCTGAGGAGATGTTGAGTTTAGTTATGAAAATAACACCGAAGGATCAAATCAAACCTAAAGGATTGAAAGGAATTTCAGACCAGCAACTTGAGTATCATTTTGAAACACATTACAAAGGGTATGTCAACAAGATCAATGAGATATGGGACAAGCAACAGACAACCGATCGTAGCAAGGCAAACCAGAACTTTAGTGATTTTAGGGAACTGAAGGTTGAAGAAAGCTTCAACTGGATGGGGGTAGTCCTTCATGAACTATACTTTGAAAATATTAGGGATGGCCAAGGGACGCAACGAGGAACAAAGCTAAATCAAATGATGGAGGAGAGCTTTGGTTCTTTTGAGAAGTGGAAGGAAGATTTCAAAGCATGTGGAATGGCCCTTAGGGGTTGGGCGATTCTTGTATACGATCTATCAAGTAATAGGCTCATGAACAACGGTCTAGATGCCCACAATTCCTATGGATTTTTGAATGCAATTCCGTTGCTTGTCTTAGACGTTTATGAGCATGCCTACTACACAGATTACGGACCAAAGCGGGCGCCATATATTGATGCATTCTTTGAAAACATCAACTGGAATGTGGTGAATGGTAGATTAGTTACTGCCCAAAAATCTGCCTCTCCCTGAGACACACAACATAACGAACGGCTAGTATCTTGACCACCATCTCATAGTACACCCGTATCCTTCAATACTTATCTGCCGTATAGAAGGGCGCCCTAAGAATCATTATGGGTTGGTCTATACATAGTCTTGAAACTAGCTGGAGACGTAACCTTTTCAATTACTTGGTTTTTCTTGACCTATCTTTATCTCGACACCAATCGTTTTCTTAACCAAGTCAGCAAGCCGGTCTGCTTGGGGTTCCTTGCCTTGCTTCCCGGCGATGGAAACTATTAGTGGATACTCTCTTCCTCTCCGAACTCTAATAAGGGTAGGTTTCAGCCATTCGCTTACCTCCTCTGTGATGAATATTATTGATATCTCCTGATTCTGAAGTAGTTCGATTAGTCTTTCCTCAGCCTCCTTTACATTGTCCGCTGGGTAACTGTTGCCAATTCCTGTTATCTTGAAATATGTGGCTGTTTCTCTGTCAGCTATGACTCCTATAGTAGCCATTTTCCCCTACCAACTCGTGCCTGTCACTACAAGCAAGAGCGGACTAATATGTCTCTTGTCCTACTAATTCTTCTTTCACCTTACAGGAGTGTAATCTAGAATTGCTTGAGTATATCCTTTTTCTCCATGGTTCTATTGCAGTAATGGCAACGGAGAAGTATGGGTTCCACTTCTTGAACGTGAAAGAGTGAACTTACAGGCTCTTTGGAGTTTGATATACAAACAGGATTCCCACACTTGACTATTCCGGTAATATCTCTGGGCAGGCTGACCTTTTTCTTTTCCACAACATCATACTCATGAATTATGTTTATTGTTGCCTTAGGCGATATTAGAGCAATCTTGTCTACATCTTCGGGCTTGAGTTCCCCACCCTCAATCTTCACTATGTCTTTCTTTCCAATGTGTTTGCTCGGGACATTTATGACTACGCCTACAGTATTGGCTTCTTTACCGGTTACGTTGAGTATTTTCAGCACGTCCAAGGCGTATCCAGCCGATATGTGATCTATCACAGTCCCGTTCCTGATCTTTTTGACGTATAGTTCAGCCTTACCGACTTGTGACATAGATCCTCACTTATAGAATTCGGTGGAGAACATATTTGACAATAACTCATTAGATTAGTCTGCTTGATAATCTAGCTCGTTGGCTGGTTCTCATCTTGATAACTTTCCAGCTTGTCCCTGCCACGAGCGTGGGAGAGATAATATGATATTATTTGGGTCATTTTCTCTCCTTCAACAAGAAAAGCGTCGTGACCATAGGTTGAGGGTAACTCGTAGTAAACCACGTCTTTGTCTGCCCCCCGCAGAGCATTCACCAGCTCTTCAGACTCTAATGGTGGATACAACCAGTCCGAACTGAAGGAGATCACTAGAAACTTCGCCTTTGTGACTCTCAATGCTTCTTCAAGCGAGCCAAATCCGTTCGTTATGTCAAAATAGTCAATTGCTTTAGAAATGTAGAGGTAGGAATTTGCGTCAAACCTTTTTGTGAACGTTTCGCCTTTGTAATGGATGTAACTTTCAACTTGAAACTCAGGTTTGAGACTGAAACTAAGCCTATCTCTTTCCTGCAACCTCCGGCCGAACCTTGTCCGGAGGGTTTTGTCACTTAGATATGTTATGTGACCGATCATTCTAGCTAGAGATAAGCCATCAGTGGGAGCAGACCTACTTCCATAGTAGTTTCCGCGTTGCCATTTGGGATCGCTCATGATTGCCCTTCGACCTACTTCATGCAAAGCGATGTTCTGAGGTGACTGCCGAGCTGCTGTAGCGATAGGTATACAGAGAGCCGCCCGCTCAGGATATGTAACTGTCCATTGAAGAGCTTGCATTCCAGCCATAGATCCTCCAACTACTGCAAGCAGCTGATCTATTCCAAGATAATCGATCAGTTCTCTCTGAGCCTTCACCATGTCCTTTAGGGTAACCATCGGGAAGCCCAGGGCGTATGGTTTCCCAGTCGTCGGGTTAGTTGAACTAGGTCCTGTAGAGCCTTTGCACCCACCTATAACATTAGAGCAAATTACAAAGTACCTGTCGGTATCGAAGGCTTTCCCAGGACCAATCATGTTGTTCCACCATCCAGGTTTGAGATCATTCTTGTGGTGTTTACCGGCAACATGAGCGTCTCCGGAAAGGGCGTGGAAGATTAGTATGGTGTTGCGTCTGTCTGAGTCGAGTTTTCCATAGGTTTCATACGCCAAGGTTATGGGACCGAGTTTTCTTCCACTATCGAGCAGCATTTTGTTTGGTGGATTCGCAAAAGTGAAAGTTTGAGTCTTGACTATTCCTACTGATTCTGCTTCCATTTAGTGTACCACAATCTCTGACTTTCTAGGTTGTTGGTGTTCTCTATCGACACTCCCCAGTTGAAATCCAGACCTTAGAAGGTTCTCACTATGATATTCCTGTGTTAAACTACTTCTGTGAACAGTATTCCTATTGGAATCTCTTTTATTGCTTTCCACCCCTCAAGTTATCTATGGAACCTTAGGAATTAGATGTGGGGCTTTGCATGAGTCTTGCTGGAAGGGATATAATTTCAATACGCGATTTCACGAGATTTGACATTGATCATATGCTCTCAGCTGCAGATCAAATGGAACTACAAGCCAAAAATGGTTCTGACATTCTCAGAGGCAAGATTATGGCTACTCTCTTTTTCGAACCCAGCACCAGAACCAAACTAAGCTTCGAGTCTGCAATGTATCGGCTAGGTGGATCATGCATAGGATTTGCTGAACCTAGCACCGCATCTGTACAAAAAGGAGAGAACCTATCAGATACTGTACGGGTCGTGGAGAACTATGCTGACGTCTTAGTTATTAGGCATCCTCTTGAGGGAGCTTCGCGGTTAGCGGGTGAAGTTACCGATGTTCCTGTAGTGAATGCAGGCTCAGGCTCTGAGGAGCATCCTACCCAAGCAATACTTGACATATACACTATGAAGCGGGAGTTCGGCCACATAGATGGTCTAAAAGTCGCCCTGGTGGGTGACCTTCGCTATGGCAGGACTGTGCATTCTCTTGCATACGCCCTCTCTCTTTACAAAGATGTCAAATTGTGCCTGATCTCTCCTGACCTACTGCGAATGCGGCACGAAGTTCTTGAGGACATTGGACGTAATATAGACTTTGAGGAAGGCAAAGACCTCGGGAAGATTCTGGGCGAGGTCGATGTCATATATATGACACGAATACAGAAGGAAAGATTCGCTGACCTTGCTGAATATGAATCTATTAAGGGTTCATATAGACTCACTCAAGCTGACCTTAAGCATTGTAAGAAAGGTACGATAGTTATGCATCCTTTACCTAGGGTTGATGAGATAGATGCCGATGTTGATGGCACCCTATATGCTAGATATTTCAGACAGGTCTGGTACGGGGTGCTTTCGCGAATGGGTTTGTTGGCTCTTATTCTTGGAGCGATCACGTGATTTTGCGCGAGTCAGTCTAGGATAAAGAGTACATAGTTCTACTCTCTATATCCCTTCTCTTTGATTCAGCCCACAACGTCAGTGGTTTATATGTTGCTGAAGATCTGCCGAATGTGATCAAGTTTGTCGTGTCACATGATGGACACTTTGAAGCTATTCCAAGGGAAGTTTTGTTGCACCTCTGGCAGTAGGAGAAGTTGGTGGTGTAGGTGAAAAATCTCAGATGGTTCTGGCATGCTTGCTCTGTAAGATGTAGTAGCTCTTTCGGATCTTGCTCTTTCGGAGCCAAATAGATAGGTGTTAAGTGTCCTCCCAGGGACTGTTCTTGGAATTTGCTTTCTAGGGCAATTCTCTGATGAAGATCTATCTTGGCTGATAATGGAGCCACAAAGAGATCTGTATAGTAGGGATAGTCCCTAATCCCTTCAGATGCCACTTGCCCAGGACCATATCTCGCCATATCAAGCTTTGCGAGCCGGGATGAAGCCTCGTCTTGAGGCCTTTGTGCGACAACTAAACGCATTCCCAGCTTCTTGGAAGCGGACTCTGCAAAGTCGTTTATTTCTTTCAGTATCATTAGAGCAAATTCCATGGCTCTTTCGTTCTCATTTAGAGAGGCCCCTATGAATGCCTTTACAGCTTCATACAGCCCTACGAAACTAATTGCATAAGTCGCGTTCTTTTCAATGAAATAGGCATTCTCAGCACCTCCCGACAGAAGCGGGAGTAGTGACTGCTGGAGCCTCTCTTTGAGAACCTCGCTCTTCCTCTGGAAAGCTGCAGCCACAAGATTGAGATTCGTCTCAAGTATGTTCTGAAATCTGTCTATCTTTCTGTGCGATTCGTAGGCAATCCTCGGCAGGTTTAAGAAGATTGTGTCGGCATTGCCCGTCCTCATGCAGTCGTCTTCCCAGTTACCTGTCCAAGAATTATCAATTCTTAATCCAGTTGCAGTATAGGCTGCCTTTTCTTCGTTTCCGAGATTTGCAAAGTATGGCAGGAAGGATGTTGCCGCGAATTGATGTATCTTCATCAGTAAATCATGTACTCTCTTGTTACTTTCGTCTGTACCCCTGATCTTGAAGATGAGTCTAGGATTTAGGAGAGGTTTCTCTTTTGACGCCTCGATAGCGGCGTCAACTGCTGCTTCCAGCAGATCGTTTGCAGACTCTGTATAATCGCTATATTTCCCAAGGTTGTTGCCTTCAGGTCCATTGACTTCTACACTATTGAGGAATTGTGGTATACTAAGTTCAAAACCAAGAGAGAGGCTGCTTCCAATATCCTGTGAGTAGACATCATGACGAACGTTCGTAAAGAATTGGTAGAGTGAATCTCTCATCTGGTCTTTGGAAACCTTGGATACATATGGTGCTAGGAATATGTTGAACATGTCAAAGCACTGTTCACCAGACACTTCGTTTCTTGCTAGCTCGTATACCTGTTGTGCAGTAAGTAGAGCGGTCTGAAATGTCTTTGGAGGCTTTTTTGTCGGCAAGCCGTTCTTGAAAAAGAATCTTAGGTCCTGCATGACCTCGCTCGGTTTGAGTATCCATTCTCCTAGATTATCAATATGCAAGACTCCGGAAAGGTGAGCGTCGGCAATGCTTCTGGGTAGGAAATTCAGGAGTACGTATTCCTCGATAACGGCATCTCCAGCTGCATAAGTCACAGCCTGAGCATTAAGCATCCTTTCACTGGAATATTTGAGTAGCTCTGAAACATCATGGACAGGCATCCCGAGTCTTGTTAGTTTGTGACGATAATCTTCAAGGCGTTTCTCAATCAGTATGGCGTTAATGAACTCTCTTATCAGAGGCGCTGTCAGGTAACTTGTCCTTAGCCTGAGAAGTCGCTCTTCAGCTTCTGCCGCTATTTCTTGGGCCAATTCATAAGGAACACCAGCCTCATTGATCAGTGAGTTCGCGATTTTCTCTCTCTCAAACTCCTCAAGAGAGAGCCTAGAGGTTCTGACATACAACTTCCCTTTCTTTGCGGCTACGTACTCCTCCAAATCCCTCTCGAAGGTTACCACAATCTCTCCGAGCTCGGTTATTGCATATTTCTTTGTGTTCTTGTCCAGCGTGACCAGACGTGTTCCAGTTACGCTCTTAAGGTGATAGACAAACTTACCTGCGTCACGTATCGGATCGAGACCTAATGTGGACATCACTTCGGTGTAAGGAAGTGGCCCCTTAGACTTCAGTAGCTTTAGGATTCGAAGCCTTACTGGTGAGGAGGCTGCGTTTAGTATGTCGACTCCAGATTTCTCGAATGACATTGACATTACTGCTGCCTCTGTTTGGATATGTGGAGAGTGTTCTTTGTTTAAAAGAATAGACAATTCATTCGAGTATAGTACACTTTCTTTGAGTCGGTGTTCTTGACAGGGTAATGCATGCTAGGTGGGTGTTAGACTGTTTCGGCCAGATAGAGTGTAATTGTGTAACACATAGGAACATTTATATGGGTGACTCGTCTATCCTATGGGTTGAGGAAGAGCGAGATGAATAACGCTAGTGTCTTACGCGCGCTCTCTAGCTCACCGAAGAGCAAACTCACACTACAACAAGAAGAACGAGATCAACCTCTACACTTTCTGAAGATACCCGGGCAAATCAAGCCGTAATCTTCTCCCTCCTCTTTTCTCTTTTCTCCTATTGGGGCCCTCACGGCCCCAATAACAAAACCAGACCACGTCATTGACCAGTATTCATTAGGCTCAAATATGACGCTACCTGACTTCGTTGTGGAGTAAGCTTCACCGATTTCTGGGGCGACATAGCGTTTGACCCGGTAACAGGCTGGCAGATAGGCCACAAGATGTCAGCGCTCCAGCGGCAGGATGGTAAACCAGTCTGCGTCTATCCGGACAAGGTTGCGAAGGCGCCACTAAGATATCCAATGGCAAAATGGTCTACGATTAAGTAGACAACAATTTTTCCCCCTTCTTTTTTTTTTGTAGGATGGGTAGGTATGGTGCTAGAGTTTTTCGCGCAGACTGTTGTTACCGGTGTTCTTGAAAGCTGATCTATGCTTGCGTAGAGGAACCTATGCTCCTTCTAATCAAATTGTTAAGCGCGCGCTAAGCGGAAGCTTGAGCGCTAGCTCTATTTCTGGAGAGTACGTCGTCAATCCAACTTGATGACAAAGGGAAGTGAGGCCGAGCTAAGATCAGGTGAGCGCTTATTTTCACATGATCACCAAACGGATTAGGATAGCCATATACCCTTTTGGATATGTCAACAAAAGTCATAGAACTGATCTTGTCGTAGCACTCATCGAGGAAGAGACCATTCATCTTATTACTTGTATGTTTTGGGATGAATCCCTTCTCTGTAAGCAGTTCATATTGACCCGCTCGTTGGGCCTTCTCGAGCCTCTTCCATTCTGGTTTCTGCATCGCGACATCTAACCTATGTTCTACCACTTGGTTCCCGTACAGTAAGGTGTCCATTTCATTCGAACTAAGCTTCACGAGATCAGAATCAATAAACAGAAAGCCACAATCTTCAGGAAAAGCATTTAACTGTCTCCTCGCGTCACTCAGGCATTGCTCAATTCTCTGACGAAAAAGTCCTGGCCCTATCTTTTCAAACGACCTCAAAACCGAGAGTCCAGTAGGGCCCTTTCCCCCTGATCTACGAGGATGTAGTTCGCAAGTTGCCACTCCAGGTGTTTCGATCGATTCAACGGAAAGATCCTTTGCTGCTTGTTTCTTTTCGATCTTGCATTCGACCTCGGCGATGATCCTCCCGACGCTGCTTTTGTACAAAATGCCGCTAGGTACGGTAACATGAACGATAAATGGGGAGACTCTCTCTTCGAAATGTTCCTGCAAGTCGTTCATTATGTCATCAGAGCCAACGATGTGCTTACACTCAGCATAAGCAACCTTGTCTGACAGGCGAAATTTAATGTCTGGTCTGGGAAAATTCCCTGAACTCCCAAATATTTCTAGAATTTCGTACCGGTTCTGTTTGAGCAGCTCACTGAATTGTAGCGTCGTCAGAGTGTCATAGAAAGACTCGGGGTTAAAAGAATCTCTGATAACTGCTTCAAAACCTGGAATGCCTTGCGAGTCGCTAAGCAGAAAATCAACTCCCGCGAGATACTTGAGATGCTTTATCTTGATTAGTCGGGCAAGCGGAAATTTCGAAACGGACCTTGCTAGATCATCACGGACGACCTTGCCGTACAACGAGTTTATTGTGGGAAACTGAGCAAGAATATTCTCCTGATCAGTCAAGAACTGTCCCTCCTAAGCATGTCGAGCTAGTTACTTAACAATTTTTTTTGTAGTCTCCTAAGCGCGCCAGCGTCCTGCAATATTCAGATCGCTATTGTAAATTCCATGCGCCAATTAGGAAAGCGATGTATTGAACCCTAGACAAGACTGTGTAAACCGAAATGATTTTGCAAGAGACTGGCGCGCCATTCATCCTAGAAAATGTCCATGTGGATGTCCACGTCAGAAAACCAGTATCCACGTGACCACACCAAACAGCCGTCTATCTATATCCCCCCCTAGCTGGTGAGCACACACAAAACACACAATTCCTCCTCCTCATGTTGGGAGAAGAATCTCCCAAACCCTCTCTTTATTTTACGGATGGCTCGCTATGCTCTCGCATGCTATTCGCCATTCGCTACAGTTCTTCCTGTTCTGATCGACATCATTAGCCCATGACTGAAAGGTCCTTGAGTGTATACTTCTTTTAGAGGGGTGTGTATGTCAGATACAACATCTTTTGCTAGTTGCCTAGACATCGACAGAAAAGCGACTGTCGCTTCCAATTTGCCAAAGCTTCTAGAAAAGATAAGACAAGAACGCCGAAAGAAAGGAGAGGAAGAACTGAGGGCTAGAGGCAAAGATCCGAGTAAGCACAAGTATGAAGAGCCAGAACTTGTTGAACCTGATGGACTCACAGAGATTCCTGATACTTGGGTCTGGACAACAATAGGGCAGCTCGCAACGTTCATCGGAAGCGGGATAACACCGTTAGGAGGCCAAGCCGTCTACGTATCGAAAGGTATTCCATTCATCCGAAGTCAGAACGTTTACCCTGACGGGCTTCATCTAGAAGACATTGTGTATCTCAATCCAAGAATGCATGCTGAAATGAAACGTACTCATGTTTGGCGAAGGGATGTGTTGTTAAACATAACAGGAGCCTCAATAGGGCGTTCTACTTTTGTGCCTGAAGATTTTGGAGAGGGTAACGTCAATCAGCATGTCTGCATAATTCGGACTGGATGGTGGCTCGATCCATTTTACCTGAGTAGCTTTTTAAATTCGCCTTTAGGACAAGACCAGATTTTCTCTACGGAATCAGGGGTTACGAGAGAGGGTCTGAACTATGGTATGATTCGGGGTCTCAAGGTTCCACTTGCTCCTTTACTTGAGCAAGATGATGTTGTGAAGAAAATCGCTGTAATGTTTACACGAGCATATACGGTTGAAAAGACGGTCCAAGAAGGATTGAAACAGATCGAATCATTGGAACAATCAATCTTGGCTAAAGCGTTTCGAGGCGAGCTGGTCCCGCAGGATCCCGATGATGAACCCGCATCACTTCTGCTCGAAAGAATAAGGAGGCAGGGGACTACAATCGCGTGCTAATTGCCACAAAGTGATTTGGGAATGAGATAATAAAAGAGCACACAGTCGTCAGGTCATCGGTCAAGCGCGCGCTATCAAAAAACAGAAATAAGCCTCCATCCACCTACACGTTGATGCGGCATGTCTTCTGTTACTCGAACTGGAGATGGAAAAACAATTGCTGATAACATCGTCACGTCATGCCGTCCATTCGGAGCTCTATGTGAGCCGTGTGAGTACAAGAAGAAGTGCCCCTACTATCACAATCAGTGGGATCAGCAAGACAGGTACGGAATAAGCCAAGACGTATCATATATCAAGAGTTTGCTGGAAAAGCAACAAAAAACGTCACTAGAATTTCTTCAGAATTCTTCTACTAACAGGAGTCTCCATGACAAGATAAGCTCCATGATTGACAAGAGTGATCTGGGGGCAGAAATCTGTATCTCAGGATATTTTGATACTCTCCTAGTGAAGGATCTACTGAATGCCATCCTAAAGAATGTGAAGATTAGGATCATCAGTGGACTTTTGAAAGACAGCGCACAAGACAGGGCTAATAGGAGTGCTCTGGAAGAAGTGAGAATCAAGGGCGGAGAAATTCGAATTAACGAGTGGATTCATTGCAGGATGTTCATTACGGTCGACGAAGTTATAGTTGGTTCAGCTGACATGAATGCCCCCAGCTTAACCGGACGTCACTTCGAAGCCGCTATCTGGACAAATAACCCCTACGTTGTAAAATCGGCGAAAGACTATTTTGATGACGTATTTCAAAGAAGCAACATGCTCCAATAGAAGCGTCAGATACTTTTTCCAAGCACTAGCGCGCGCTAGCCTCGTAACATGAACCCTTAAGAGCAGGTAATTTTTTTTTTTGCGTGTGTGCTCACCGACTAGCTCACGCTAGGAGTCCAAGAACAGTCCAAAACAAACCAAGACCCATAATCGGGACTAAAATGCTAACAGCAATTTCTATACCTAAGGGTGAAACCC
>Ga0315282_10000144_pt1 | contig 141543 bp, 114 predicted proteins | sample YL17G07_20_MG_FD_203693 | JGI IMG/M metagenome (GOLD analysis project Ga0315282, IMG submission 203693) | Sediment microbial communities from Yellowstone Lake, YNP, Wyoming, USA - YL17G07_20 | ecosystem: Environmental > Aquatic > Freshwater > Lake > Sediment | place: USA: Wyoming | collected... | reverse complement strand
GCCGCTCACTCTCCAAGTCCCCGTCTCCCATCGCGCCTCCGCCCATTCCTTTCTGCGCCATCTGCGAAATCTGCGGATCAGGCCGTGGCTCGTCTCCTCCCGAAACCCGAACCCCGAAACCCGACCACATTGCCGCTCTTGCCGCCCCCCTGCCGCAGATCTGCCGCTTCTTGCCACCCCGAATTTCGCCTCCTGGGGCAACTGAAGTGCCTTGCAGGGCAAAATCGCCCTCCGCGATTGCCGCTTTGCGCAAATTCACGAAAAGCGGCAAAAAGCGGCAAGAAGGGGTACGACGGTGAGGCCGACCTCCGTGGGATCCGACATGACGCCGCCTGGGCCCGTCGGACCTGGGCTTCTGGGAGCTGGCCTTGTGCGATCTGTGTCCTCCCGGCGATCCGCCCCCGGCCCTATCCCTCCCGAACCTCGAATCCCGAAACCCGACTTTTGCCGACTTTTGCCGACGCCTTGCCGAGTCTTGCCGATCCGTTGCCGATCCGGTTTTGCCCCACAACCCTTTTCCTGCGCCCCACAGCCCAAAATCGGCTCGCTTGTTTGCCGAAAATCGCGAAAACGCGTTTTTCGGCAACTTTCGGCAATCCCGGGTCATGTGAGCCCGACCTGCCGTCTACCCCTGTCGCTCCCGAACCCCGAATCCCGAACCCCGAGGCCCCCCAATGACCTCCCCTAGACCCACCCTCGCCGTCGCTCTCATACTCATCTGCCTGCTGGCCGCCGTCGCCTTCGCCAGCATTGACACTCATCGCGTCCTGCTCGTGGTCAACGACGCCAGCCCCACCTCCCGGGCCATCGGGGACTACTACCAGGCCGTCCGCCACCTCCCCGACATCAACGTCTGCCACCTCACGACCTGCCCTACCGACGAGAAGGTTGCCCCGGATGTCTGGTACGACCAGATCAAGACCCCGATCTGGAACTATCTCACCGATCCCGCGCACCCCTGGCTGCGAAACCAGATCCAGGTGATCCTGCTCACCAAAGGTGTTCCCCTCTGGTTCTGGGCGGACGAGTGGCGGGATTCCTCCGTGGACATGCCCCTCTGCTACCTCGGTAACACCTCCCCGAGCGGCGCCGAGCCCTTCGGCTGGGCCGGCCGCCGCAATAGCTACTTCGCCCAGGACCAAGCCTTCGAGGTGTTCTGTCCCTCCGCGGACAACCACTTGACGGTCGAGTTCCCCCGTCTCCTTGACCTCTGCCTCGGCGACTCCGGCGTCATGCTCGCCGGCGCGGCCACCGGCCTGATCTTCCGCAAGAGCGGCGAGGCCTGGTCCCCCGTCGGTGACCGCCGCGGCGGGTTCTCCGGCACCGACATCGTCGCCCTCGCCGGCGTGGGCACGACCGCGTGGGCCGTGCAGGCCATCTACTCCCGCTGGCGCACCTATGGCATCGGCGGCCGGATCCTCCGCAGCACTGACAACGGCGTGTCGTGGCGCGAGGTGCGCCCCCGCAGTTGGGACACGGACCTCTTTGACATCGCCTTCGCCGACGCGAACACGGGTTGGGCGGTGGGCTCCCAGAAGGGAAAGCCGCTCCTCCTCGCCACCACCAACGGCGGCGATCACCAGTGGCCGGCCGTGGACCTCGCCTCCCTCGGCCTGCCCGATGGCAAGCTCACCGGCGTCGCCGTCGCGGATCGAGACACCCTCGTCGTCTGCGGCGAGAACGGCACCGTGCTGCGCGGGGCGAAGGTCGCCGGCGCGTGGACGTGGAGCAAGCTCGCCGGCCTCCCGAGTGTCTCCTACCGGTCGGTCGCCATGCGCGGTCCCGCCGGCTGGATCGTCGGCGACGGCGGCCGAATCCTCGTCACCGCCGACGGCGGCCGCACCTGGCGCGAACAGGTCGGCGGCACCCCTCTTCCCCTCCTTCGGGTCTATGCCCTCGACGCCGCCCACGCCTGGGCCACCACCGGTACCACCACGCTCCTCCGCACCTCCAACGGCGGGGCCACGTGGGAAGTGGTCAGCCTTCCCCCCGGCCAGGAGATCCAGGCCGTACACTTCTCCACCGCCCGGGACGGCCTGGCCGTCGCCGGCAAGTCCGTCCTCGCCACGACCGACGCCGGCGCCACCTGGCGCGCGGAGTTCACCGGGCCGGATACCGACTGGCGAGTAAACTACCTCGTGTGCCGCCTCGACGGCTACCAGTTCCCCGCTTTTGACGGCGCCCTCCCGGTGGATATCAAGCGGATGATAGACGCCGGCCTCAGGCCGGATCGGGCCGGACGCTTTGTCCTCGATCAGGGCTCGACCGGCAACGGCAACGGCTGGGCCGCCCAGGCCGCCAAGACCCTCACCGTCATGAATGACGCCGGAGTCCCGGGGATCGAGGAGGTCGTGCTCGACCTCGCCCCCGCCTACCTCACTGGCGAGAAGCGGGTCATGGGGTATTGCAGTTGGGGCTCCAACGATGGCCACTCCCACGCCAACACCCAGTGGGCCAAGCCCCGCAACAAGTGGCTCAAGGGATCGCTCTCCACCACTTACGTCTCCACCAGCGCGCGCACCCTGAACTACCCGCCCGACTACCTCGAGTGTCGGTCCTCCCTCGGCGAGCCCGACGCCAAGCTCGAGGGCAAGCTGCAGGTGCGCGGCTGCTGGCAGGGATGGTTCGGCGCTCTCCACGACGCGGAGGCCAACACCGAGCGTCGCGCGACGGCCGTCAACGGCACCATCGAGCTGCCGCTGTCGGCTCCGATCACCAACGGTGAACTGAAGATCTTCTATTCCGACGGTTCGGAGGTGACCAGCGCGCGGGTCGTCGCCACCGCCGCCCAGCCGATCCGTCCCACCCAGGTGTACAGCATTGACCAGAGCCCCTTCCTCCAGTCCCTCGTCGGCGACCTGCTTCGAGAGGGTTGCTCGGCCACCATCGGCAACGTTACCGAGCCCTACCTCGAAGGCTGCGGCCAGCCCCAGTACCTCTTCCCCCGCTACGTCGAAGGATTCCCGTGGGCCGAGTGCGCCTATATGGCGATGGAGTGGGGCGGCTGGCGAGAGGTCGCCCTCGGCGATCCCCTCATGGCCCCCTACGCGATCGGCCCGACCGTCGCCCTGACCTCGCCCCGCTCCGGCGCCGTCCTCACCTCCGGCCGGGTCTACACCCTCTCCGCCGACGTCACCCCCAGCGACCACACCACCATCCAGCGCGTCGAGTTCTGGCTCAGCGACGGCAAGCAGACGGATGCCATCCTAGGTACCGCCACCGCGGCCCCCGTCGCCATCACCTGGCACCCCCCCCCCCCACCCGGCCCTTGCCCCCGGGCCGCTATACCATAGAAGCAGTCGCCTACCAGGATACCAAGGTCCGCGAGCTGGGCCGCTCCCGCCGCACCATCACCCTCCGCCCCGGCCTCTCCCCCTAACACATGACAACGCCCCCCGGCCGCTTAGCCGGCGGGCGCTTTCCCTCCCTATACCCTATCCCCTACATGGTGGGCGATACTGGACTTGAACCAGTGACCTCATGCATGTCAAGCATGCGCTCTAACCAACTGAGCTAACCGCCCACACCCGGATTATAGCAAAGGGAACGGGCCCTGCCAACTCCCCTCTACCCAAACTGCGGCAAGTACTCCCGCGAGGCCGCCAGCAGCTCGTCCAGCATCTGCTCCGCCAGCTCCGGCCGGATGGCCATCTCGTCCGTCAACAAGGCCTGCAAGGCCAGCCTCCGGCTCCCCGTCGCCGCCGCATCGGCCACCAGTTCCTGCCACGCGATCCGCTTCTCCAGCAGCCCCTTCAGGGCCATCGGCGCGTCGCCCACGTAGATGCCCCGCGCCCCGCAGCTATCCGTCACCGCCTCCGCCTCCAGGATCGCGTAGTCCGGTAGGTTGGGTACCATGCCCCGGTTGGGGAGGTTGAGGATCCGCACCTGGCGCGCCCCCGTCGCGATCCCCTCCAACAGGGTCGCGATCCCCTCCCCGCGGATGAAGCTCACCTCCGGCGGCGGCAGGTCGCGGTGGCTGAGGCGTTCCTCGAACGCGGCCAGCGCCTTCGCCCGCAGGCCCGCCTGCTCTTTCGCGGTGGCCGGCGTGCCCCCCTCCTCTGCCTCATGGAACTCCTTGGCCTGCTCGCCCAGCGCATAGGGCAACTCGTCGAACCCCTTCGCCTGCGTCCCGTAGGAGTAGAACTCCACCGTGTGCGAGTCGTCGGGGTAGGTCAGACAGTAGCCGTAGGCCTCCGTCAGCTTCCACGACATCTGCTCGTGCGGGTTCGTGGCCGCCGCCTTCGCCAACGCCATCACCTCCGGGTAGACGTCTTTGCCATGCAGGCGGATGCGGGTGAACCAGTGGTAGTGGTTCGTCCCGATCCACGTCACGTCCAACTCCTCCGGCTCCACCTTCAACAGCTCCGCCACCCGCATGATCCCGCCCTGCACCCCGTGGCAGATGCCGATCACGTTCCTGATGGGAGAGTGCTTCACCATCGCCCGGCACAGCACGGCCATCGGGTTGGAGTGATTGAATACGATCACCTCCGGACAGCGCTTCGCCATCTCCGCGCAGATGGAGAGGTAGATGGGGATGCTCCGCAGGGCCATCATCATCCCCGCGGGCCCGCCGGTGTCGCCAATGATCTGGTAGATGCCGTACTTCGCGGGGATGCCGATGTCCGCCCGGTGCGCGGCGCTCCCGTACACTCGCCCCAGCGTCGGCCCGGCCCCACCGATGGAGGAGAGGGCGAAGTCCGCTCCGTCAACCGCGTCCGCGAGGCCCGCGCAGGCGCGCACCTTCAGTCCCGTCCCGCTCTCCTTCGCCAGGCGCTGGCCCAGGCGCGCCATGGTCTGCGCCTTGTCCAGGTCTATGTCGTAGAGCGTGACCTCGCTCCCGGCCAATCCCTGGTTGATGGCGAGGTCACCGAGCGCGCGGGGGAAGTACACGCTTCCCGCGCCGAGGCATACGATCTTCTTGCTGGGCACAGTAGGCTGCTCCTTGAAGTGGTGGGGGTGTCTTTCCGTCCCGGCCGCGCGATCCCTCTGCCCCTCACCAGCCCAGGTAGAACCCCAGCAGCCGCCCGTCGGCACCGAAGTAGAACGTGGCCTGCTTCCGGCCTGACCTCCACTCAGCCACGCCGTACACCAGGTATCCCTCGCGGCCCCGCCCCGCCGCCTGCCCCAACTGGCACGCGGCCACCACGTCCGGCGCGAATGACGGCGGCAGCGACATCTGCCACGCGCCGACCACCTCCCCGCTCGACCGTCTGCTCACGATGATGGGCGGGGCGCCCGTCACGTTGTGACAGGCGAAGGTGTAGTCTCCCGTGGCGACCAACGAGGTCGGCTTCCCGGCGGGCGCGCTCACCGCCTGGCCCGCGAACGGCCCGGAGTCGAATGGGCTATGCTCCGGCCACACGGCGCGCCAGGCGATGGCTCCGGCCACCACCAGCACGACGATGATCGCCCACGCCCATCCCCAGAACCGCATCACCCTCTCCGCAGGTCAGACCTTGGAGGCCCGTGCCCAACGTGCCGCCCTACTGCTTCCCGACGTACTCCACCTGGAAGATCAGCGTCGCGTTGGGCGGGATCACAGGAGGACGGCCGCCGGCGCCGTAGCCGAGGTCGGAGGGGATGATGAGCTTGCGCACGCCGCCGGGCTTCATCCCCGCGACGCCGAGGTCCCATCCCTTGATCACCCGCCCCGCGCCCAGCGGGAAGGCATAGGGCTGGCCGCCGTGGTCCTTCGAGCTGTCGAACTTGGTTCCGTCCTCCAACCAGCCCGTGTACTGCATGGCCACCGTATCGCCGGCCTTGGCCGGCTCGCCCTTCCCCACCTTGACGTCAATCACCATCAGGCCCGACGGCTCGGTCACCAGTTTGCCTTTGGTGGCCGTCCCGAGCTTGCGCGCCATCTTGACGGCCTCGCTCTCTGTCACCTTCCCCTTCTCCTCCCCGGTCGCGGCCGGGGCCGCCGGGGTCGGCGTCGCGGCCGGGGTCTCGCTCGGCGCCGGCGCGGGGGTTGCCGTCGGCGCATTCGCCGGTGCCCGCGGCGGCGCCGGAGGCGGCGGGGCCGGCGGTTGCTGCGCACAGCCGTTCATCATCAGGGCCGCGGGCAAGGCCCCTGCCAACAGCCCGCGCCAGACCCATGCTCTGCTCATCGCACTTCCTCCTCGGTAAGCTGCGAGATGATAGCACAGCCCACCCGCCCCCGCAACCGATGCCGCCGAGCACCGCGCCCCGGGCGCTGCCAGGAAGACGTGCCTCCGCGGGCGAATGTAGGCCCCGGAGCGCGCCGCGCCCGGAGGAACACCATGCCTTTCTGCCCGAACTGCCGCACCGAATTCGCCGATGGGGTCACCGAGTGCTCCGACTGCGGAGCCGACCTGATCGCCAGCGCCCCCAACGGATGGAGACCGGGGTCCAACCCGGAGGCGGCGCGCCCAGCCGTCTTGTGCGAGCTGAGCGATCAAGTCCAACTGGGGCTGATCGAGACCCAGTTGCGCGGCGTCGGCATCCCCTTCGTCCGGCGGGCTCGCACCGTGGCCCTCTTCGTCCCCGCCGCCTTCCTCCAACGCGCCCAACAGGTGCTCGCCGGTGAGGCGGCGATGGAGCCGCCGCCCGACACGGAGACGCTCAGTCTCTCCGAACTCCACCGTCTCCGTCTCGTCTGCTCACAGTGTGAGGACGAGCTGACCGTGGACCTTCTCACTGAGCGGGTGCCGGACACCTGTCCCGAGTGCGGCCATATCTTCAATCTCGCCGCGGCCCGCGCGGTCCTCGACCGCTATACCGACGTCATTAGGCTCATGGAGAAGGCGGACTTCGAGATCGAGCTGGAGCGGCCGTAGGGGCGACCCCGTGGGTCGCCCGCGCGAGTGGAGGGCGACCCACCGGTCGCCCCTACGGACCTGTGATCGTCAACCTCCACGTGGCGTCCTGGACGCGCGCGCGGCTGCGCAAGACGATCCGCCACAGTCGCTCGCCCCACACCGACCGCAGGTGGTCGTCGTCGAGCACGAGCGTCTCGATGCTCGCTTCCAGTAGGTCCGCGGGGTAGCTGAGCCTGAGCGCCGTGCCGGAGCAGGGGAGGAGGAGCGCATCCGCGGCGCCGATCTGCGGTTCGCAGGCGGTGAGGAGGGAGAGCGCGACGTCATCGGTGGGGGCGGCCAGCGAGAACGCCTCCTCGATCTCGACGCGGGGTGTCTCGCCGCGCAGAAGGCGGCAGGTCCGCCGCCACGAGGCCAGCCCGGCCTCCCTCGGGTAAGCCCCGGCGAGGTCGAGGGAGAACTCCACTTTGGCCTCGTCCATGCGGTAGGTGACCTCGGTCGCGCGGAACTCGCGCCCCTCTCTCTGCTGCGCCCCGTTGACCGTGGGCAGGTTGTGATAGGCGGACTGCATCGTCCAGATCTCGTAGCGCTGGGGGCTGAAGGTCTTCGCGGTGTAGGTCCCCACCCCCGCGTCAATCAGCACGGGCTGTCCGTCGTAATACACCAGGAACTGCCCCGCGTCGTTGTGGTTGTGGCTCTCGTCGTTGTGCCCGCCTTTGGCGGCGAGGTAGAAGCCGCGGTCGGATCCGCCCTGCTCCCTCGCGGCCATTACCTGTGTGTCCGGGAGCCACACGTCCCGCAAGAGAGGCGGCTGCCCGGGTCGCTCGATGCCTTCGGTGAAGAAGAAGCTCGGGAGCGTGCGCAGCAGGTTGCCGGCGCGTGCGCGGTGCACGCCGTGGCGCTGATAGGCCCACGCGCCCAGGGCGGCCATACCTTCGTCGCCGATGCGCTTCCCGTAGCGGTACACCAGGCCGGCGGCGGGATGGACCTTCGCGGGGCAGTCGGCGAAGTCGAGGTAGTAGTCCCCGCTGATATGGGCCCGGTGGAGGTAGCGCCCGATCTCCTGGATCAGGGGTCGGTCGTAGATGAGGATCTTCCCGCCCGAGGCGCTGGACAGCAGCTCCAGGCAGTCGCATAGCGACCCGCCGGCCACGCCCCAGTAGCTCGGGCCCTCGTCACATCCGCCGTCCGGAGGATAGCCGGCCAGCCACCGGTCCACGACCTCCATCGCCTTGCGCACGCCGGCGAGGCGGCGCGCCCCGTCCTCCTCCAGCAGCAGGAACGAGACCAGGCAGTTCGACGCGCACCATGGGCTCCAGTTGTTGAGGTGGGTGGAAGTGATTCCCATCCACCAGAAGTCGTCGCGCCGCAGGAACGGGTCGAGAATCCGGGCCTTCACCTCGCGGCGGAGGAGGGGGAGGAGGTGACGGCTGACCCCGGCGAGCTGGTCTCTCAGCAGGTAATGAGTCCAGGCCAGTAGGGCCGCGGTTTCTCCGGCCATGAGGTCAACCCAGGGGTCGTCGAGGTCGGGGAGGGCGTCCCGTCCGCCGGCGGACTGGAGGTTGTGCGCGGGGAGGACCCAACTGGCCTCCTCGCACATCGCCCACACCCCGTTGACGATGTCATCCAGGAATCGGCCTTTCCCCTCCATGCACTCGGCGATGACCAGCGTGTCGAGCGCGCTCCGCCGTTGGAAGTAGGGCCGCTCGAACCGCGCCCGGTCACCGGTGCGGAAGAAGTCCATGTACAGCGTCGCAGGCAGCGGAGGGTACGCGTAGCCGAGAAGCTTCTCCCCGGCCTCGATGGCGGCCTCCCTCGCCTCGGCCGGGAGGGCCTCCCAGGCACCGCGCTCACTCGCGGTCGGGAAAGGATGATACGCCTCGCGGGGCACGAGCAGGCGGTCGAGGTCGTAGGCGTAGCGGTCAGTCAGCACGGGCGGACTCCTCCAGCGGCCTGTTCGCTTGGCGAAGAGCGCAGACCTGCTGGGAGTCGAGGAGTCGAGAGTCCGGCGTCGGGCGGGGGGCCGCGTGTCGCAATGTGTCGCAATAGGAGCCTTTTGGGGGGAATGCATTTGGCGTCCCGGAACCACGAGCTTATTGCGACACGGTTGCAAGTCATTGCTTGTCACCTGATGATTGGGGAAGGAGGCCCAAGCCGACCACGAAGCGGCCGGAGTGGCGGCGGAGGAGATCGAGACCGTGCCGCTGGGTCAGGTTGCGGATGAACCAGGTGGGGCTCTTGCAGGCGGGGGGCTGGGATTGGGCGGCACACCAGGAGAGGTAGGCCTGCCAGAGGCGGCCGGTCTCTACCTGGGCCTGGGGGTCCTGGGTGCAGCAGGCGGAGAGGAAGGCGGCAAGGGGGTCCTGGGCGTCGAGAACGGCATCGGTCTCTTGCATGACAGCGGGGGGCGGCTGGAGGCCGTGCTGCTGCCACTCGAGGCAGCCAGAGACGGCCCAGGCGAGGATGCCGGGAAGCTCGCGGGCGAGGGAGTCGCGGAGGGTCTCATCGCGGAGGGGCGTCTTGCCGTCGGCGGGGCCGTAGAACGTCTGCCGGAAGGGGAGGACGAAGGCGCGGCGCTGGAGGGCGTAGCTCTGGGAGGGGAGGCGGGGCATCTCGTTAGTGGCAAAGAGGAGCTTGAAGGAGGGGGAGTAGGAGAAGGGCTGGTGACGGGGCCGGCGGGAGGTGAGGAGATCGCCGCCGGTGAGGCGCTTGAAGAGGGCCTCGTTAAGTACCTGGGAGGCAGCGCCTTCGCTGGCGGTGACGAGACGGGCGCCGAGGAAGGAGAGCAGTTCAGTGGGGGAGTCTCCGGAGCCGAGGAAGGCCGCGGCGGGGGCGTTGGCGGCGTAGCCGCCGAGGAGGGAGCGGAGCGTTTCCACGAATACGGTCTTGCCGTTGGCGCCCTTGCCGACGAGGAAGAAGGCGGCTTGCTCGCGGGTGTCGCCGGTGAGGAGGTAGCCGAGGAGACGGCGGGAGAAGGCAATGAGGTCAGAGTCGCCGAGGAAGACCTGGGCGAGGAACTGTTCCCAGCGGGGGCAGGGGGCATCGGGGAGATAGTCTACGGGGGCCAGCTTGCTGAGGAGGGCGGCGGAGTCGTGGGGGCGGAGGTGGGCGGAGCGGAGGTCGAGGAGGCCGTTGCCGCAGTTGAGGAGGAGGGGGTCGCGATCATAGTCCTCGAGGGAGGTGGTGAAGGGAAGCATGGTGGAGGCGGCCACGAGGGTTGCGCGGCGGCGGGAGACGGAGGTGCTGGCGAGGGCCCAGCGGAGGTGCTGGTCGGCGGCGGGGCCGGTCATGGCCGCGGCTTCCCGGAGGCGGTGGCCGGCGACGTCGAGGGCGAAGACGTCGGCACGGTTGGCGGCGTCGTCGGCCCAGTGGCGGCCGGACCAGAGGCGCCAGAGGTCGGGGCCGTGGACGAAGCGAAGGACGTGGCCGTAGAGGCGGGCGAGGCAGAGGGCGTTGCCGGCGTCAGTGGGGGGCCAGCGCTTCTGGGGCGGCTGCTTGGGCTTGGGGGCCTTGCGCTGGGCGATGAGGGCGTCGAGGTCGGCGAGGGCGGCACGGGTGATGTCGGATTCGGTCATGGGAGGGCTCTCCTGTAGCAAACTGATGTTTGCGTATATGCTAGCAGGTGGGTAGCAGGATGTCAAGGGAGGAAATTGAGGAGGCGAGGAGTCGAAGAGGCGAAGAGGCGAGGAGTCGAAGAGGCGAGGAGTCGAGGAGGCGAAGAGGCGAGGAGTCGAAGAGGCGAGGAGGCGAGGAGTCGAAGAGGCGAGGAGTCGAAGAGGCGAGGAGGCGAAAGTCGAGGAGGCGAGGGGACGGCGGGGGCCCTATCCGCAGATTTCGCAGATGGCGCAGAAGGGGACGGCCGGGGGACGGCCACGAATTGCGCAGATAGGTCTGGCCGCAAGGCGCAGATTGGGGAGGGCGGGGCCCAGGGTACGGCTGGCGGGGGCAGCGCTGCGCCCTTCGCTCCCGGCCCGTGCGGCCGGGCGCGAGGGTGGAAGGGGCGCGTCCCGCCCAGCGGAGGGCGAAGCGCACGCGAGTGGCCTTCCACGGTCACTTCCCGTACGAGGGAAGCAGCCCAGGGCAACGAGGCAGTGGCCGCGGAGGAGCGGCTCGACCCTCGCCCTCCCACCCATGAGACGAGCGCGGAGACCCACATGAGCGCGTACCACCCGGCGAGGGTCGAGCGGGGTGGCTGGCCGGTGTGGGCCGCGGAGGTAGGGTACAGGCGAACGGCCTCGCTCCCCTCTGGGTCGCTCCGCAGGAAGGCGGCCGCGCCGCACGTGGGGGGAGGCTCACGGGGTGGTGTGAGGGAAACGCGGTCTCCGGGTGTAACACTCCGTGACCGAGACGCGACTATGAGATGGAGGACCGGGAGTGGCAGCGCAGCCGCGGGATAGCGAGCTGGTGGCGAGGACGCTGGCGGGCGATCAGCAGGCGTTCGGCGTGCTGGTGGCGCGATATCGAAGCGCGGTGGTGGGCGTCGCCTTCCACCGGACCGGTAGCTTCGAGGATGCCCGGGACATCGCCCAGGAGGCGCTGGTGCGGGCGTACGTGAATCTGCCGAAGTTGCGGAAGCCGGAGTCGTTCGCGAGCTGGCTCTACCACATCGCGGATCTGACCGCCATCGAGGCCGCGCGGAGGCCCCGCCGGGAAGCGGCACGGCTGCCCGACGAGACAGTGTCCGAAGGCCTGGAGGCACCGGAGGTCTCCGAGCTCGCCGCGCAGGTGCGCGGGGCGCTCGCGACCCTCGATGAGCCCACGCGTCTTGCGGTTGTCCTCCACTACATTGACGGCTATTCGCACGCCGAGGTGGCGAAGTTCCTCGACACTACGGCCGGCGCGGTGCGAACCCGCGTCAGTCGCGCGAAGAGCCGCATCCGGGAGGAGGTCATGAGCGAGACTGAGCGCGCGCTGAAGGAGGCAGTGGAGCGAGTGCTGGCCGCGGTGTCTGCGGGAGAATGGCGAGCCGCCCTGGAGGAGGTGCGCCGGTCGGGCCTGCCGCCCGAGGAGTATCCCGATCTCGCCTATGGCGCCGGGCTGGCCCAGACGGTGCTGGGGTGGGAGCCGTTCGATCCACGGGTGCTCGCGGAGGGCGCGGACCTGCTGCTGCGGGCTTTGGAGAGGGGCCGCGGCGATGCAACGGCGGTGTGGCGAGCGGTGAGTGCGCTCAACGCCCTCGGCGAGTACTCACGGATTCCTCCGGCACTGGCGCGGTACATGGAGGAGACACAGGACCCGGACGAGCGAGTGAAAGCGGGGGCTCGCCTGACAGCAACCTGGGAGATACTTGGGGATCACGCCGCCGCGGTGGAGGCGCATCGCGCCTCTCTAACCGGTCTTGGCGAGCGGGCTGACCTTGCCGCAAAGTTGGACTCCTACCTGCACAACGCCACCGCGCTGGCTTACGCGCGCCACGGCGCGGGCCCGGAGTGGCTGGACACCACGGGTCGGTTGTGGAATTCGGCGCCGGAGAGCGTGAGGACACTGGAAAGAGCGGAAACGCTGGTGTCGTCGGCCGTCACCGTTGCCCGCCAGGGCGACGGACAGGCAGAGCGGGCGCGCGAACTGACGTTGCAGTTTGCGGAGGAACTGCTGCGCGACCCGCGCCTCGAGGAGGGGCCGGACCGGCTGGCCGGCCTGCGCGCCAAAGGGGGGATGCACCTGGAGATGCTTCGCCTGTATTCGCTCCTGGGGCTCGCGGAGAAGGCGCAGACCGCGCTGGACACCGCGCGGGAGGCGGCCGAGGAACTGGTCCGCGGAGCCGAGGAGGCAGGCGCTGACGCGGAGGCGTGGCGAGAGGCGGCGTTCGTCACGATGGCCAACGCGGGGATACTCGCGCGGTACTTCGGCAGCAAGCAGGAGGCGTTGGCGCTGCTGAGGCGGGCGGAGGCACTGGCGGCCGCCACTTCACCAGTGAGCCCAGTGCTCTTCCATCTGGCGGCCGGGATCCTGGAAACGGGCGGCGACAAGCAGGAGGCGCTCCACTACCTGCGCCGGGTGGCGGAGGACAAACCGTGGGGGTACAGCCGGTTCCCGCAGGGAGAGTTCCTCCGCGATCCCGCCTTCGAGGGAGTGCGGGAGGACCCCGAGTTCATGGCCGTGATCAACGGCATGGGCGCGACGGCAGGGAAGAGGGAGTAGGGAATAGGGAACGGCAGGATAGTAAAAAGGCTACTAATCAGATAACTAAGAAGCCTATGGCAGGTTTGGGGGAGAATGGCGCCTGCGGCGCCGCCGCAAGTTGGAAACTTGCGCCACAGGGAGGGAAAGCGGGGGCTGGCAGCCCTGCGGGCTGGGGGGGCGCAGTACGGCGGAGGAGGGGCGGCGGGGTGAGGACGAACGGCAACGGCCTCGCCTCGCTCCGGTCGGCTCCGCCGGATGGCGGCGGGGGCGCCGAGATCGCTACTGCGATCGTTGGACGCTCGTCGCCGACGTCCTGAGACGCCACGCGCGGTCAACAGCAGATCGCAGGTCGGCGGGAATGGAGGAGGAGGTGTCGTACCAGGGGTTGCCCCACGGGGTCTGGTACTTGATGCGTGGAACAGTCACGATGACGCCGGTGCCACTGGAACGGCCCCTCCAGGAGGCGTAGTCTTGCGGCCACGTTCCGGGATGGCCACTGGGAAGCTCACGCTGGACAGCCTCGAAGGCCTCCTCTAGGAGGCCGGCCGCGACCGCGGCGGGAACCGCGCCCTGCTGCTCTGATATCAGCTTCGCGGGTATGGGCCGCTCCTGCGGCTCGGCACGTTGCTGGAGGTCGTAGACAGAGAATGACAGGCGCCCTTCATGGTCAAGCCGGAGGGCCTCGACGGTCGCGCCGCGGTGCCTCACGATCTCGAGTCGGGCCCCCCTGAATCTGTCCCTTGGGCGCGATGCGTGCCCGGGGGAAGGGGTCCTGACGCGATAGACGATCAGACAGGCGAGGCCTGTCAGCACGAGCAGACTGAGGAACAGGGCGAGGAGAAGCCGACGAGTTGGCATGGGCCTCTTATCCTCCGCCCGCAACGGGCGGACGCCCTTGGCTCGGGGCGTCCCACACGATCCCGGCCGTGCTGTCTCTCGCGGTCTCGGCCCATGGCTCGAGTCTCCCTTCGTGGAGCACGAGGTAGTGGTCCATCTGTCCATCGTGGCGGGGGCGACGCGGCAGCAGTTGGGCGTTGCCGGGAGCAGTCTCAGTCTGATCGCTTTCGAACAGCACGACGACAGGCTTTGGTCCCGAGAACGAAGATAACAGCCGACCGCTGAGGCGCGCGTTGAACGCGTAGGAGCGCCGGGGATCGCGCGCCGCCGGGCAGTGGAAGTTGTCCTCGACAGTTTGAGATGCGGCCCGCCTGATCTGCTCGATCGACTCCTTCGAGTACTGGCCCTTACGATAGAAGCACTCGTCAATCTGGAGAGACTGCTTCCGGTGCCGCCACATCTCCTCGAGATAGGGCAGGAGGTGTTGCTTCCAGCGACCCGCGTCAGGCAGGCGTCCGCCGTTGTGCTCTGCATAGGACGTCATGGCCGAGCCTAGACAGGACAGATGGAAATCGCATCTCCCCATCATGTCCAGCTCGCGCAGGAAGCGCTGGTGGCTGATGACCACGAGCGAGGTGGCGACCACGAGCAGGACCAGTGCGACGCCGCAGCCGACAAACCACCGTGGCCAGGCCGAGGGGCGCGCGGGCACTCCCGTTCCGAGCGGCACCTCTGCCCTCGTGTTCATGTCGTCCATCGCTAGCTCCCAAGCCCAAGTATAGCACGGGTGAGGGGTGGAGCAGGGGAGCCGCGCCTGCGACGGGGGAGGTCGCGAGGCGCCCGTTCGCCCGCCGCGCGGGCTCAGGGCAGGCCGCCTCGCTCCCCAGGAAGGTTGCGGGGGCGCGGGCCCACGAAGGGGCGAGTCGCGAGCGCTTCGCGGCGCTGGGTCGAAGAGGCGGAACGGCCGGAGGATAGGGAGGAGGCTGGTAGCCCTGCGGGCTGGGGAGCCCGCAGCACGGGAGGGGGCCGCGGGATAGGGACGAACGGCAACGGCCTCGCGCCCCGCGGTCGCTCCGCCGGGAGCGGCTGCGCCGCGCGTTCATCCGACGCGTCCGGTACCTCTACCACCCGCCCGCGCGTAGGGCGGTCATGTACGCCAGGGGGGCCACGAGCGTCAGGAGGAGCAAGCCGACAACACGCCACGGTCGGCCACCTGGCTGACGGTCGGCTCTGGGGAAGAGGAGCCTCGCCCCGGCGAAGGCGAATGGCAGCGACGCCTCCGGGCCGCCCCAGCCCCAGGCCAAGGCGGGGGACCAACAGACGAGGAGGTCGAGGACGACGTAGCCGAGGCAGTAATAGGCCGCGGCCACAGCCGCGGCTCGGGACCACGGGTTGTGCGTGATGATGGCCGACAGAACGTTAAGGACGCAGAGGGGCCCAAGGGTAGCCAGGGCACGCCACCTGTCCGACGTCGGGCCGGGCGGCGAGGCAGGCATGGCGGCCATACCGCCGACGTAGAGTGCGAAGATGATGGAACAGAACGCCAGTTCCACCAAGAGTGCCCCAACTAGCACGGCGTCACCTCGGAACAGCAGAAGTCGAGCATCGCGGGCGCCTCGGGACGAGTATAGCGCGGGGTGTTCGGCGCGTCTACAGGGCGGAAGACTGGGGGGGAAGCAGGGGAGCGGGAGGTGTGGAAGGGCAACGGCCGGAGGGGCGTGGGGGCGATCTTGGGGGGTTGGGGAGCCCGCAGTACGGGAGGGGGCCGCGGGATAGGGACGAACGGCAACGGCCTCGCCTCGCTCCGGTCGGCTCCGGCGGAAGGCGGCGGGGGCGCACGGTCAGGTGGGCCGGGGGAGGGGGTTGCGCTGGTGGCACTCTGGCGGCAAAATGGGGACAGCTACCGTTTTCTGCTGGCGTCATTGTTCAAGTTTGGCTTTATTCAACTGGACAGAAAGCGGTAGCTGTCCCCATTTTGCCCCGGTGCTGCGCGAAATGCAGGGGCTTAGGATGGCCGGAGAAGGTGTGGGTGGCTTCGGCCAAGACGAAGTAGTCCACCGCGTCCGCGAGCTCGTGCAAGCGCAGGTCGAGGAGGTCCAGTTCTTTCCAGAAGATGAAGCAGTCGTAAGCGCGCCGCACTTCGATCCTGATACCCCATCCCTCGCGGTACGGACTGACTCCAGCTCACTGCCGCAGCACAGGCCGAACGCGCCGGTGCGCGCTGCGCGACGCCAATGGAGCGCGTCCCGCTTCCAATGGAACAGGCTATTGGCTCATCTTTCCACTGAAAATGCTCTTGATCGGCATCAGGGCGTCCCCTCTGGAGGCGGCTTGTTCGGGTCCCAACGGAACCAACCAAAGGCCTCGCTGCGGGCGACACGGACAAGATGGTGGAAGTCAGCGAACCCGTAGGCGTCGCCCTGGGGGTGGCGAGAGTGTGCCGGCAGTAGCGCCGGTCCTCCCACCGCGGCCACGGGGGAGTCGGTCTCAAAGAAGACCACGGTATGGCCCGGATCGGGCCAGCCACGCGAGCACTTGCCCGCGACGTGAGCATTGAGGGCATACCCCCCGTGCCCACTGGGCGCGTCAGGACAGGAGAACACGCTATCATCCTCCCCCTGACGCGCGAGAATCGGGCGGAGCGCAGCGACCCATCTGTCACCCGGCGGATAGCGACCATCCAAATCCTGGAGGTACGTTTCCATCGCCAGCGTCAGGCTCCGAAGATGTGACATGCAAGGTTCATCTTTCGGCATTTCCTTGTCGATCAGCGCGCACGGCCCGAAGAGCAAGGCCACTGCTGCGAGGATAAACATCGCCAACGCCATGGTGCACCCGCGTCGCTTCCTGAGGAAGATCAGCGCGACGAGCGCAGCGATCACGCAAAGCACAAATCCGAATGCTAACACTAGCGCTAGCAAGACTGCCGCCTTCCATGGGGTGGGCGCACACTTTCCTGCCCTTACTCAAGCCAGACAGTACTCTCCGCACCGTCCTTAGTAGAACTGCAGGTTGACCCCAGGCCCCTGCACCTGAGCTTCCATCGCTTTGTGGTATGCGGCGTCACAGGGCGGGCACCACGACAGATACGGCCTCGTCGGCACCGGGGGCTCGGAACCAGGGTTATAGGACAGGGCATATCCCGAGTCCGCCCAGCGCTTAGCAGGCTCCACATCAGCCGGCGAGTAGTTTGCAGGGTCCAATCCCGACATCACCGTCTTGAAAGTCTCTATGTCCATGTCTATATCACTCTGGCGTATGCCGCACAGCCTGGTCGGCGTCTGCCAGGCCCCCTGCTGGCAGGCCGCCCACCAGATCTGCTGATAGGTGCTGTACCCCGTCGCCAGCCCCCACCACACCACGTGCAGGTCATCCGCGGCATCCACCGCCGGTGCCGGCACGGAGTGGTTGTGGCTCTCCATCCCCGCCGCCGAGGAGATCCGCACCGGCGTCTGCCACACCCCTTCCTTGCGCCACGCGTACCAGACCTGGTTGGTGCTGTACCCGCTCCCGAGGCCCACATAGACCACGTGCAGGTCGTCCCGGCTGTCCGAGATCAGCGCACAGCCCGAGCTCGTGTAATCCGCACTCACCATCGTCGCCGCCGACCAGGTACTACCTCCGTCGGAGGAGGAGCGCACGTACACCCGCGTCTCGCCGGACGCATTGGTGGTGACATAGGCCAGATACAGCGTGCCGTCGGAGGTCCGCGCCAGCCGCCGCTGGTTGCTGGACGACAGGCCGGAAAAAAAAGTCGTTGATCGTGCAGATGCTCATGCTCTCTAACCTTCCCTCAATCGCTAAGCCTTTGCCTTCCGGGATTCCACTGGCTATCCCTAGCCAGACCCGCCAAGACGAACTCGTGCGCTGGAGGACGCACCGCTATCCATGCCTCCGCTACCTATGGCACCAGATGCGCCCGATAGACGCGCCGGGGCAAGCCGGTAGCTGCAAACAATAGGCTGCTGTTGCTGTCGAAGCCAAGCAAGCTATGGTCGAAGCTGTTCCAGCCCTCATAGGTGATCTGCTGGCAGCGCCGGGTGCCGAGGTCCAGCAGCCAGATGCCGGCGTAACGATAGTGGGGACTTGAGCGCCAGCGGTCAAAGGCCAGAAGACGGCCGTCCGGCGAGAGGCCGACCCGGTCAATTCGGTTTCGCAATGAAGACTGACTCGTCACGCGCTCCGAGTAGACCAGCCTCGTGGCGCCGCTACGTGTGTCCACCTCAGTGATCTGCGCATCCGACCCGATGTCAGTGGTGAGTATGATGCTGTTGCGCCCTCGCCAGAGCAGCCGCGCCATGCCGGATGGCACAAACTGCGAACGGCCCCCACTCCTGCGGTGCAGTACGCGATAGCGCAGAGACCGTGGATCCACTGTGCCGACTTCTCCGCAGTAGCCTGTCGCGTCATCGCCGCTCGACATGTACACAGCAAGCACAGCTCCCTCCGGGTCCCACTCGGGGCGCACGGTCCGCTCTTTCGCTCCGGGGCTTGGAAGGTCTGACAATAGCGTCCTGTGGCCCCACCGCTTGTCGAAGAGGTAGACCTCCGTCATCACGCGGCCAGGACCGACAGGCGCTGCCTCAACGACTACGACAACGGCCCACCAATCTCTTCCCTCCCGCGCGTAGACCACGCGACGCCCGCTGGGGAAGGTGCCGGATGGCACGGCACGGCCGGTGGCGAAATCCGGATCACCGTCAAAGGGGCCAACAGGCCTCTGTTGCAACCGGTCCGTCACCACCTCCAGGCGGCCGACGCGGGAGGAGGCGCGGGGGCCCTTCGTCGCCCAGGCGCCCAGGAAGAGGAGGGCGACGGCCAGGAGAAGCACCACCAGCCGTCTGCGTCTGCCCCTTGTTCGGTGCACCCCGTGCATGTCTGACATCGGCACCACCTAGAGATTCGGGGACAGACTACTCATTTCCAGTTATCCTTGTGGTCTTGGCATTGCCTGTTATAGAAATGAGTAATCAGTCCCCGAATCTCCACGCTCGCCTGGGCTCCTGGGGAGAGTATAGCAGAGAGTAGGGGATAGGGAGGGCGAAGAGGCGAAGAGGCGAGGAGGCGAAGAGGCGAAGAGGCGAGGAGGCGAGGAGGCGAGGAGGCGAGGAGGCGAAGAGGCGAAGAGGCGACGGTACACTCGCCCTACATTTTCGGAGGGGCCGCGCCCGCTATCTTGCCAGCCCTGCCCGGCCGGCCCGGGGGGCGATGGAGATGGTGTTCTCGGGGGGCAGGGGTAGGCCTACGTCGCCGTGTGGGCGCGGTTCGAGCACCGTGGGCTTCATGCTCTCAGCCATCTTCTGGAGGTCGTCGGCGGAGACGCCGGTGCCTTCGAGGCGGCAGCGCTTGCCCCCCTCGTGCCAGGTGAGAATCAGGCCCTCGTAGGGATCCTTGTAGGTCAGCAACTTCGCGGGCCGATGGCGGAGGGTGAGGGCGCGCGGCTGGCCCGCGGGCGCCGGCTGCTCGTCCGGCCCCTTGCCCGGCGGCCACGTGCCCTGGGTGAAGATGATGACGCCGCCGGACTTGCTGAACCAGGTGTAGGTGGCCGACCACCACACCTCGGGGCTCGGGGGTTCCACGCTGTGGCCGGTGGTGCTGGAGACGCCGTTCGAGGCGGCGAACCCGGCCGGGAGGGCCGTCGGCTTGAGCAGCGTGACTTTGAAGTCGAAGGACGGATCGGATTCCGGAGAGCTGAACTCGTCGCCGCCGGGAAGCTCGTGTGGTTTCAGGAACTCGGCGATGGTGTCGGCGTCGTCGAGATCGAGCGGCCCCCGGAAGACTGGCACGGAGGCGGGGATCTTGGCGGTGAAGCGCCGGGAGTCGAAGCCGGCGTTGATCTTCACGGACCTGGCCAGGAACTGCACGGGGCCCTCGCGATCGTCGCGGCGCGCCCCGAGCGGGAGGCCGTACTCGCGATCGAACCACTGGGTGACGATCCACTTCGACTGCTTTCCGGGCGCCTGGTGAAAGGTCGTCGCGGTGCGGAGGACGAGGCACGCCCGCCCGGCCACGGTCTCGTCCGGAAGCAGCGTGTAGACGGTGTCCGCATCGAGGTCCGGGTGGCGGAGGCCTTGGGCGATGCCGTCCCAGTCGGTGGTGAGCACACCCTCCGGCCCGCCGAGGGAGATGTCGAGGTCACCGGGGAGGTCCGGCGCGTGGGCCCCGGGGACCCACAGGGCGAAGCCGAGCCGGGGGAAGTAGATACGGGCGCTGTGGGCGTCGGCGACGGCGACGAAGGTATGCTGCTCGGCCAGGAGCTTGACCTGCACGTGGTCGGGCGCGGCGAAGGAGACGATGAGCAGGGAGGAGCGCTCGTCCTGGAAGAGGCCCGCGTCGCCGGAGAGGGTGTAGGTGATCTGCCAGTCCCGCGCGTGCTTGAACTTCGGGAGGCGAGGCGCGACCGAGATCGTGGCGCCGGCGGGCGCGGGGAGAGCAGCGAGGGCGAGGAGGAGCAACATGGACAGCGCGAGGAGGGGGCGCATCGCTCGGCCTACCCTATAAGCCTGGCAAACCGGACCCGTCTGTCGGCCACGATGACGAATGAGCCTTCGAGGCGGTCGGAGTAGTGCCGAAGCAGTCTCGTAAGGGCGGCCGTCTTGGCTGCGGCCTCCGGTGCCCGCAGCCTCAGCAAGACGATGCCGGTGTGAAGAGCGCCATCCCGGTAGACCTTCTCCCCGAAGTCCTTGTCGTTCGTGATGAGGATCCTATTCTCGGCAACGGCTCGCCGGATGACTTCATCGTCGTCGGCTCCGCGCGCTTGTTCGAAGACACAGAAGACGTCGTGGCCCTGCTGACGCAGCGTGCGAGTGACGGCCGGCCCGCTGCACTCATCCACGAGGAAGCGCATTCAGGAGACCTCGGCGAGGAGTGGGAGGTAGTCGGTTTCGGATAGGGACTTCCTGGCGAAGAGCAGACAGGCGAGGATGTCCTCTGGCGTCAAGCCTTCGTATTCTTCAGTCAGGTCCGTCGTGGAGGCGCCGTGGGCCAGACGGTCGAGGACGTACTCAACCGTCAACCTTGTTCCCTTGATGACGGGCTTGCCTAGCATCACCTTGGGGTTGATCTGTATCCGTTGGAGGAGTTGCTCATCGTTCATGTCGCTCACCGGGCCCGGTCACATGGGCGTTCCACTCGAATCTTACCATGCAAGAAGCCCCTGAGCAAGCACGTGGTTCAGGGGGCAGGGGTCAGGTTTGAGGGGCCAGGGGAACGGCCGGGCGCAGGTGGTGAATACGGGGATAGCTACCGGGTTTCTGGCTATATTGGAAGTAAGGCAATAATTGTAGGGCAATTCGGTAGCAGTCCCCAAATTCATAGATACTCTTCTTTGCCCCGCTTCTCCATCTCGTCGAGGGCGTCGCGGACCTGGGCGGAGTCTTCCTCTCGCACGACGAGGAGGGCGTCGGGGGTATCTACGATGACGTAGCCCTGGACCCCGATGGTGACGACGAGCCGGCCGGAGCGGGCCATGACGTAGCAGTCCTCGCTGGCCACCGCGATGTGGTTCTCGGCGGGGCGGAGGCCATGGCGCACCCAGATCTCCTTGACGGCCTGCCAGTTGCCGAGGTCGCTCCACTCGACGGCGGTGGGGATGACGGCCATGTCCAGCTCTTTCTCGGCGATGCCGTAGTCGAGGGAGATGGAGGGCATGTCCGCATATACCTGGGAGGCGAGGGCGCCGGTCGGGTCGTCGGCCTCGGCGAGGCGGCGGGCCCCGTGGGCCACCTCGGGGAGATGGTGGGCGCACTTCTCCATGAAGACGCCGGCGCGGAAAACGAACTGGCCCATGTTCCAGTAGTAGCCGCCGTCGGCGACGTACTGGGCGGCGGTGAAGGCGTTCGGCTTTTCGGTGAAGCGAGCGACGCGGTAGGCGGCCCGCGGCGTCTCGAGGCGGTCGCCGCGCTTGATGTAGCCGTAGTTGATGTTGGGGGAGGTGGGGATGATGCCGAGGACGACGATGGCGCGGGCGGCGGCGGCCTCGACGGCGATGGCGATGTAGTCGCGATAGGCGGCGGCGTCCACGATGTAGGCATCGGCCGGGGTCATGAGGACGGTGGCGTCGGAGTCGGCCCGCACGACGCGGGCGACGGCGAGGGCGGTGGCGGGGGCGCTGTTGCGGCCGACGGGCTCGCCGAGCACGTGGGCGCGGGGGACGTCGGGCAACTGCTCGTACACCGTGTCCACCGACTCGGCACCGGTGACCACCCAGACGCGGTCCGGCGAAGTGAGGGGGAGGACGCGGGCATAGGTTTCCTGGATCATGGTGCGATCGGAAAGGAGGGCCTGGAACTGCTTGGGCTGGCTGCGGCGGGAGATGGGCCAGAGACGGGTGCCCGCGCCTCCCGCGAGGATGACGACGTGGAGGGAACCGTTGGTCTGCATGACTGTGCTTAGCCTCCGCCGACGCGTTGCACGATCTCCCGCCCGCCCTGAAGCAGGGCCTGCACGTCGGGCGGGTCCGCACCTTCGGCGTAGATGCGGACGAGGGGCTCGGTCCCGGAGAGGCGGAGCATCACCCAGGTGCCATCGTCGCGGAGGTACTTCTCGCCGTCGAGGCGGTTGATCTCCGCGACCGCCCGGCCGGCAAGTTTCCCGGGATCGTAGCGGCTGAGGCCGGCGGCGACGCGGTCTCGCTGCTCGGGGGTGAGGGGGAGGTCGAGGCGGTCGTAGGCGCGCAGCCCGCCGATGAGGGCGCCGATCTCGGCGAGGGTGTCGCGGACGGGCTGGCCCGCGACGGCGCGCGCCTCGCAGGCGGTGAGGGCGGCTAAGGTGCCGTCCCGGTCGGGGATATGGCCGCGGATGCCAAAGCCGCCGCTCTCCTCCACCGCGAGGATGACGTCGCTGGCCTCGATCATCTCCTGGGCGATGTTCTTGAAGCCGACGGACGTCTCGACGACCTGCACGCCATAGTGCGCGCAGAGGTGGTCGAGCATGGTGGTGACGTTGACGGAGCGGACGACGCGGCCCTTCCAGCCGCGGTTCCTGAGGAGATGGTAGAGGACGTAGACGATGGTCTGCTGGACGTCAATGTAGTGGCCGTGGGCCATCAGGCCGAAGCGGTCGGCGTCGCCGTCGGTGGCGAGGCCGATATCCACGGCGGGGTCGGCGGTGAGGGCGGTGCTGGCGACGAGGTTGGGGCCGAGGGGCTCGGGGTGATGTCCCTCGAAGGTCGGGTCGGGGTTGCCGCGCAGGGCGCGCACCTCGCAGCCAGCGCGGCGGAGGGCCTCGTCAAAGAAGCCGCCGCCGGCGCCGTGCATCATGTCGGCGACGACGGTGAGGCGGGCCTTGCGGAGGGCCTGGGTGTCAACCATAGCGAGGAGGGCGGAGAGGTACTCCTCGCGGACATTGAACCGCGTGTGGTCGGCGGCGGGCGCCCAGCGGTGGGGCTCGTCCTGCCCCAGGATCCTGTTGGCCTCGCCCTCGATCCACTTGGCCTCGTCCTCGACGACGGAGCAGCCTTCCTTGCGCTTGACCTTGAAGCCGTTGTACTGGGCGGGGTTGTGGCTGGCGGTGAGCATGGCGCCACCGGAGAGGCCGTGCTTGACGATGAAGAAGTCCAGGGCGGGAGTGGGCACGTGACCGTCGGTGAGGAACACCTTGAGGTCGCAGGCGGCGAGTTCGTCGGCGGTGAGCCGGGCAAAGGCATCGCCCATGAAGCGGGTGTCGTGGCCGACGGCGACGGGGGCGCGCAGTTTCTCTTTCTGGAACCAGCGGCCGGTGGCGCGGGCGACGCCGCGCACGTTCTGAAAGGTGTACTCGTCGGCGATGACGGCTCGCCAACCTTCAGTGCCGAAGCGAATCGGTGGCATCCTCGTCTACTCCCTATCACGCCAAAGTGCAGCAGAAAGCCAATCAGCCAGCAGAGAGTCGCCCTGCTCGTATTCATGAACAGCGACAGCAGTGCAGACAGGACAGGCAGAGCTTTGTTATTCGCCCAGCGTTGTCACGATCCTGCGCGCGCGTGGTTATTCTAACGGACAGCGGGCAGGCGCGGTGTGCCTGGGAGGGGACAGGCGGCGGCAGGAGGGCGAAAATGTGGGGGCAGGTCAGCCCAAGAGGCGCTGGAGCCAGCGGAGGGCGAGGCCCTGGCCCGGGGCGGCGGAGAGCATGGTGAGGGCGAGGCCGACGCCGGGGCGGGCGTGCCAATCGTAGTCGAGGAGGTCCACGAGGTGGCGGGAGAGGCCGAGGGACTCGGCGGAGCGGAAGAGGTCGTCGAGGGTGTCGTCGGGGAGGCTGGAGGCGAGCTTGCGGAGCAGTTGACCGGCTTCCTGCTCGGGGCCGAGCAACTGCTGCCACAGGTCCTCGTAGCGCTGGAGGTGGGGTGCGCCGAGGCGGCCCTGGGCGAGCGCGTCGGCCAAGACCTCGGAGGCCATGCGAGCGGCGAGGAGGCCGTAGTAGACGCCGCCGCCGGTGGTCATCTTGACCTGGCCGGCGGCATCGCCGACGGAGAGGGCGCGGTCGGAGAAGGTGGGATGGCGGGGCGCGGCGGGGACGGGGTGGAGGCGGGTGGCGCCATTTACCATCGCTTCCGCCTCCGGGCCGAAGGCGCGCTGGACGACGCGACGCAGGGCCTGGCGGGGCTGAACGCGGGTGAGCACGCCGACGCGGCTCCAGCCCGGACGCCCGGGGACGACCCAGCCGAAGCCGCCCGGGGCGAGGGAGTGGCCGAGCCAGACGCGCATTTCGGGAGGGCTGCCGACGGGCACCTCGACCTGCGCGCCGCACACGGCGGCGCGCGTCAGGGCGAGGCCGGCGCGGACGGGAAGGGCGCTCTTGGCCCCGGTGGCAAAGACCACGGCACGGGCGCGGGCGGACCACGCGGCGCCCTCGCGCAGGCCGGTGAGGGAGACGCCGGCGCGATCCACGACGACGTCCCGCACGCGGACGCCGTAGGTGAACTGCGCCCCGGCCGCGGCGGCCTGGGCGGCGACGGCGATGTCCACCTGGCGGCGGTCCACGGAGTAGGCGCGGGTGCCGTTGAGGTCGACGCGGAGGGTGACTCCGCCGGGGGAGTTCAGCTCGGCGACGCGCAGCTCACTCTGAATGGCCTCGCGGGGGAGGTCGAAGGCCCGGTAGGCGTGGGCGCTGATGATGCCGGTGCAGTGGACGGGCTCGCCGGGGCGGGCGTGCTCCTCGAGGACGAGCACAGCATAGCCGGCCTCGGCCAGATCGCGGGCGCACTGGCAGCCGGCCGGGCCGGCGCCGACGACGACGACGTCCAAGCTGGGGGTCGCCGATCTCATCGGGCCTCCTGGTCGCTGTCCCAGCTCGCCTTGGAGGTGATGCGCCAGGAGCGGAGGAAGAGGTGGAGGTCGAGGGGGAGGCTGCGGCGGGCGATGTAGTCGAGGTCGTAGGGGAGCTTATCCTCGGGTTCGGTGTAGTACCGGCCGTAGACCTGGGCGAGGCCGGTGAGGCCGGGGCGGATCTGCTCGCGGAGGCGGAAGTCGGGGAGGCGGGCGACGATGTCGGCGACCAACTCGGGGCGCTCGGGGCGGGGGCCGACGAAGGACATCTGGCCGAGGAAGATGTTGAGCAACTGGGGCAGCTCGTCCATGGCGGTCTTGCGGAGAAGGCGGCCCACGCGGGTGATGCGGGGGTCGTCCTTGGCGGCGAGCACGGCGCCGGTAAGGGCCTCGGCGTTTTTCACCATGGAGCGAAACTTGAACACGCGAAAGAGGCGCCCCCGCCTTCCGACGCGGGCCTGGGTGTAGAATACAGGGAAGCCGTCTTCCGCCAGGATGAGGAGGACGACGAGGAGGCTGAAGGGCAGGGCGAGGACCAGTCCGATAGCGGAGACGAGCAGGTCGAGGGCGCGCTTGAGGGGGTCATAGGGGCGCGAGGAGGCGACCGGCACGGCGGTCGGGGCGGCGGGCGTCCGGGTTGGGGGCGTCGTCGGCATCAGGTCAGCCATAGCGTAGGTGGCGACTGCACGGCCCTCCGTCGGCACTCCCTCAATGATACGGAACAGGGGGCTCAGGCGTCAAGTGAGAGGAAGGGGCGCAGGGGGCGGCACAGCCGGTGGTGCCGAGGGGGGGAGTCGAACCCCCACGAGCGTAAGCTCACTAAGCCCTGAACCTAGCGCGTCTGCCAGTTCCGCCACCTCGGCGCCTGGGGGTATTGTAAGGAATCCGGTAGGCTACGTCAAGCAAAGAAGCTGGCGACGGTACTTGCCAGGAAACCTGGCGACGAGTACAATAGCGATGACTGGGATTGGGTCCCAAGAATAGAGGCTGAGATGTTTGCGTTTCTGAGCCCGACACAGACGGTGATCATTCTGGTGATCGTGCTGCTGCTTTTTGGCGCCAAGCGGCTGCCGGAATTGGCGCGCTCCCTGGGACAGGGAGTGAGAGAGTTTCGAAAGTCTGTGAGGGAGATCAGCGAAGACTCTGACCATAACGAGTCAAGCCCCCCGCCGAAGTCTTCCTGATCGAAAGGGAGCACCATGCCGTGCCCGCACTTCTCGCGCGAGGACAGCGACTGTCGGCTCGTGGCAATCGTGGAGGAAGCGGAGGAAGCGCGCGGACGAGTGGTGTGCGAGGAACCGGTCAATCTATCGCTGTGCCTGGCTCAGGATAGAGGGTATCGCGCGTGCGCGATCTATCGTAGGCAGGTGGCCGAGTTGTCCTTCTGGCCCGTAGGCATGCAGTTTGGAGGGAAGTGACCGGCTTTATACCTAGCTTTATCTGAGGCGGCGCCGGCCCTGAAGGGTGTGTGGGCGAGGGCCGCACGGACCGAAGGAGGTCTCAGATGGCGAGGGGCAAAGTGAAGTGGTTCAATCCACAGAAGGGGTACGGCTTCATTGAAGTGGACGGGGCGCGAGATGTGTTCGTGCACTACTCCGCCATCAAGATGCCGGGCTTCAAGACCCTGGAGGAGGGACAGACTGTCGAGTTCGAGTTGGTAGAAGGCGACAAGGGTCCACACGCAGCCGACGTCATGCCCGCGTAGTCCCTAGCACTCATTCCGTCACCCTCAGCCTTCCCTCCCCATCCCAGCAAGGCAGCGCTGGGATGGGGTGTTTCGCCCCGGGTCCGGCTGGAACCCTCCGGTCGTCACCACCGCGGGACCCGTCTGACCCCACCCCTTACTTCCCACCGATCTCCACGGCCGCGCCAGTTTCCTTGGCGCGGTCGGCGGCCTCGGCGACGGCGACCGCGGCGCGGCCTTCGGCACCGGTGAGCACGGGCGTCTCGTCGTGGAGGATCCAGCGCACGAAGCTGGCCAGCTCCACCTGCACGCCATCGGGGGCGCGCAGGTCGTTGGGCCCGAGCGCGGTGCGGCTCTCGAAGTCAGGGCCGAACTCGAGCGCGCCGGTGTCACTGGCCCAGCGCGCGTAGCCGCGGGTGAACAGCACGCTGATCTCCTGCGAGCCGACCGGGGCCAGGCTGGAGACGCTGAGGGCCGCGGTCACGCCGGCGTCGTACTCGAGCAGGGCGGTGCAGAGGTCATCGAAGTCCAGCACTTGCTGGCCGAGCCGGCTTCCGGCGTACTGCACCCGCCGCGCGGGGCCGAAGAGCGCGTGGAAGACGTCCAGGTAGTGAATCCCCATCTGGTAGAGCAGCCCGCCGCACTGCGCCCGCGTGAGGTGCCACGCGCCGCTGGCGCGCGGCTGGAAGCCGCCGAACCAGTAGCCGGCCTGGGCGTGCAGCGGGCGGCCCAGCTCCCCACTCGCCACGAGGTCGCGCAGCTTGCACATCTCCGGCGCGAGACGCCGCGAGTGGCCCACCATGAGCTTCAGACGGCGACCGCGACAGGCGGCCAGCATCGCGTCACAGTCGGCGACGGAGAGGGCCATGGGCTTCTCACAGAAGACATGCTTGTCGGCGGCCGCGGCGGCAAGGGTGTGGTCTTTGTGAAGGTGATTGGGGGAGGCAACCAGCACCGCGCCGAGGCCGGGGCGCGCGAGCAGGTCCTCCATGGTCGCTGCCCCTTGCACCGCGAAGTGCGCGCAGAAGTCCTCGCGCGCGGGCGCGTAGGAGTCGTAGCCGGCGACGAGCCTGGCCTCCGGCGCGGCCTCCCGCAGCGCCGTCGCCAGCTCGCGAGCCATCTTGCCGCATCCGATCATTCCGAGGCCGAGGGGCATGGCGGTCTCCTGTGATGCGTTGTCGTGAGCTGCGGCCAGCGCAATCCTTGGGCCACCTCCGCCACGAGCGATTCGACGGGCTCCCCCCGCTGGGCGCGGCGGAGCAGTTGGAGACGGAGCAGCTCGACGGTCTCGTCCCCGAAGAGGGCCGCGCCGAGGCGATCGGAAAACGACTGGAAGCAATACTCGCGTTCCACCACCTCGACGGGGAGCAGTCGCCGGTCGAGGCCGGCGACCTGGTCGGCGAGGTCATCCCCATCCAGCCTGGGCCGCCGGCCGCGGAGGCTGCGCACGCGGCGGCAGGCGACGACGGCACGAGTGAGGGTCGCATCCGGCATCTCGACGCCGAGCCAAGAAAGGCGGTCGGCCTCGGCCTCCGCGGCGAGGTGCAGTTCGCGCTGGGCGGCCTCCGGGTCGGCCGGGTTCGTCAGGCCGAAGAGTCGGCAGGTGAGCGGACGGAGGTCGTAGATGCAACAGCGATGGTCCTCGCCGAGGAAGAGGCAGCTACGGCCCGGTTCGATCCAGGCGAAGAGGAGGTCGCGGAGGGCGTCGTGGAACACCGCCACCCGCGCTTCCGGCTGGAGCTTGGCGACCAACTCGAACAGCCGCAGATACTCGATGTAGAACAGCCCCGGGGTCTGGTAGCAGCAGACGCCGCACCGGCCGCAGCGCGTTTCGGGGAAGAGGGCGTAGATGCCGTCCAGCGCCGCGAAGAGGTTCAGGCGGCGGGCCTTGCGGAGGAGGCGTCGGGAATCGAAGGAGGCGGAAGTCACGGTATTAGTGTAGCAGATAGGCGAAAAGGCGGGAACGGGCCCGGAGCGGCGGGGCCGAGCGCAAAGGTGTAAAGGATGTCTTGATAACAGAGTGTAAAGGATGTCCTGATACTTTACACCGGGAGACCCCGCCCTACAAACGGCCTACTGCGTCAGGCGCGCGACGCGCGCGTTGACCTCCGCGTAGATCGTTTCTTCGTCGAGGGTGGTGAAGCGGCCGTCGAGGAGGAGGGGCTGGCCGTCCACGAAGACGGTGCGGACGTCGCCCGCGCGGGCGGAGTATACGAGGTGGGAGACGGGGTCGTGCTTGGGCTGGAGGTGGGGCTGGCGGAAGTCCAGCAGCACGAGGTCGGCCTTGAGCCCGACCTTGACCTGCCCGATCACGTCCCCGAGCCCAAGGGCCTGCGCGCCGAGGCGGGTGGCCATGGCGAGGGCCTGGGGGGCGGGGACGCAGGTGGGGTCGCCCGTGTGGAGCTTATGGAGGAGCGCGGCGAGGCGCATCTCCTCGATCATGTCGAGGTTGTTGTTGCTGGCCGGGCCGTCGGTGCCGAGGCCGACGACCGCGCCGGCGGCGAGCAGCTTGGGCACAGGGGCCACCCCGGAGGCGAGCTTCATGTTGCTGCCAGGGTTGTGGGAGATGCCCACGCGGCCGCGCACGAGGGTCTGCAGATCCTCTTCCGTGAGGTGGACACAGTGGGCGGCGAGCACGGGGTGGAGGTCAAACATCCCCAGCCGCTGCATGCGCTGGACCGGGGTCACGCCGAAATCCCGCACGCTGTCGGCGACCTCGCCCGCGGTCTCGGAGAGGTGGGTGTGAATGCCCAGCCCCGCGCCCTTGGCGGCCTCGACGACGCGGGCGAAGAGGGGGTCGGGACAGGTGTAGGGGGCGTGGGGGCCGAGCATGGTGATGAGCCGACCCCCGCCGCGGCCATTCCATTCCGTGGACCAGGCGATGGCGGCCTCGAGGCGTTCCTCCGCGTTGGGCAGAAAGCCGAGGAGGACACCGGAGATGACGCCGCGGATGCCGCTGTCGAGGACGGCGCGGGCGGCGTCCGGGTAGAAATGGTACATGTCGTTGAAGCAGGTGACGCCCCCGCGGATCATCTCCATAGCACCGAGCATGGTGCCCCAGTAGACGTCCTCGGCCTCGAGCTTCATCTCCAGGGGCCAGATGCGCTGCTGGAGCCAGGGCATGAGTTCCATGTCGTCCGCGTAGCCGCGCAGCAAGGTCATCGCCGCGTGAGTGTGGGCGTTGACGAGGCCGGGGATCAGCACCATCCCGTCGGCCTTGAGGGTCTGATCCGCGACGATCTCCGCGGGTCGTGCCTCACTGGGCCAGAGTCCGGCGATCTCGGAGTCGCGCATCAAGACATCGGCGCGGGGCAGCACCGCGCCGCTTTCGTCCGCGGTGAGGACCGTCGCGCCCTGGATCAGCCACGTGCCCACGACGGACTACTCCTCCACCGTGATGGCGAGGATCCTGATGCCTGGTGACTTGGGCAACTGCAGTGCCGTCACCGAGCCGCCCACCGGGGGAAGGGCGAGGTGGTAGAGGTAGGCGGGCGCGCTCGCGTCATCGCCATTGAGGGTACGCACGTAGGGCGCGTAGCCGGCGACGGGAAGGCCTTCTATGGCCTCTCTCCATCCCGGCACCCTCACCGTTACCACTCCGCTCCCGCTTGCGGTCTTCAGGGTCGCGGCCAGCTCCTGGGTGCCGGTGACGCTGGCGGCGAGCAGATGCACGCGGCGGGCGTTCCCACCCAGGGCGAAGGTCTGTCCATCGCAGGCGACGGCCGTGCCCATGCCCGTGTCCACGCTGGGGTAGACGAACGGCGCCGCGGGCGCGACGGGGGAGGCCCAATAGCCGTCCGCGTAGAAGCCGTTTCGCGCGCCGGACTGGTCGGGCGGGAGGCACTCGGCCGGGAAGCTGGTCCCGGCGCCGTCGAAATCACCCCGCGTCCGGTACCCGTCCGTGGTCACGGCGACGCAGTTGGCGACCTCGGAGAGATCGAGCGCGCGGAACTTGCCGCCGGTAACGGTCACGGGCGTAACGGAAAGATCCGGCCAGCGGCCGTGAGAGGCGTCATTCACCTGGCAGACGAGCCAGTAGCAGCCAGGGAGAGAGGGAGCCGTCACGGTGGCGGCCAGCGTCACCGTCTGTCCCGGCGCGACGTCGGAGGGGAAGGGCGTAGGTCCGGCCGCCTCCACCAGTGGCCCCGTGTTCAGCAGTGTCCGCCCGTCCCACGTGTACCAGTTGGCCGACAGGGTCACATGTGCGGCCGGCCAGGCCTCCGTGCTCCCGTTGCGGATCGCCACGGGTACCTCGGCCTTGGCGCCGGCGGTTATTGGCGACGGCGGGAGGGCCGACTCGAAGACCACTCCGCGGTCCACCGCGATGACGGCCGCCGCTTCTTCGCCAACGGTCTCGGTGGCGCCGGCGTGGGAGATCGCCCAGGCCACGCGGCAGGGCCAGAGAGGAGGGGCGTGCTCTGCGTACTTCAGGTCCATCGCCCCGGCGAACTGGGGCTTCACCCGGACCATCACCGACACCGCCTCCCCCGGCGGCACGTCTCTGGGCAGCGCGGCTTCCTCGCCCGGCACGAAGCCAGGGGTGGGAAGGTGCCAGGCTCCCTCTTCTTCCGGCGTCAGGTGATAGGTTAGCTTGGTGTCCGCCGCCTTCCACGTCTTCGCCCCGTCGTTGCGGAGGCGCACGACGACGCTCTCCGTGCCGTGCATGTCCATCAGTGCCGGCAGCGAGCTGACGATCACCGTCCCCTTGTAGTCGGGCAGCGGGCCCACCGTGAACGGCACGGAGAGCGCCGCCTCCTCCCGCGCCACCAGCTTCGAGCGGAGCAGCGGGACGCGGGACTTCGTCGCTACCAGCGTGAACAGGTAGTCGCCGGGCGGGAGGGGCTTGCCCTGCTGATCCTTGGTGGTGATGGTCACGGGCGTGCGCTTGATCTCGCCGGCGCGCACCTGGAGGCCCTGCGCGTTGATCCACTCGTAAACCAGCTTGTTGTCGCCGCGGTGAGTGATGCGGTGGTCCACGGTGGTGAGATTGCCGGTGATGACGTCCGCGGTGCCGTCGTTCTCGATGAGCAGGTCGGCCTGGTAGGTTGCGCCGGGGAGCAGCACCTCCGGGAGGGAGTGCTGGAGCAGGCGAAGCTTGCGGGGCTGATCGTATCCCAGCCGGGCCCGTTCCGTCCGCGTGGCATCCACATACTGGTGGCCCCACTGGCGGCTGGGTGCGATCTCCGTTCCGCGGGCGAAGTCGTTCCAGCTATCTATCACGACGAGCGCGGGCGCGGCTGCGGTGACTCGCTGCCAGTCGGTGCGGTAGGCGCGTCCGTCGTGCCGGGAGCGGACGTCCCCGGGCGTGCCGGGCGGGGGGCAGTAGCCGGGGGAGATGGTAAAGGCGGTGACCTCCCCGGACGTATCTTGCGTCAGCCCCGCGCCCGTAAGCTTCACCCGCGCGTACAGGCGCTTGACTCCCTTCTCCTGCCACGCGCTGCTCCCCAGCCAAGTGATCGGCCCGAGGCGCTCCTCGACATAGGACATGAAGCCCTCGTCCCAGTCGGCGAGGCCCGCCGGCTCGCCGAGCAGCACCGGCACGCCGCCCCTGACCCCCGCCTCCGGCCGCGCGCCCAACTGCGCCCGGAAGATCGCCGGCACGTGCTGGAAGAAGTCCCGGATCATGGTGTAGACGAGTTGCTTGCCGGCCTCGCTCTTCAGGTCCACGCCCTTCAGCGCCGCGGTGTCGAGATAGAGCCCGACCAACGGGTAGCTACGCTCGGCGGCGCGGATCTCCTTGAGCGCCTGGGTCAGGCGATCGAGGCCGGTGCGAGACCAGGTGCGGCGCGACTCGGGGTCGCCCTGGTAGTGGACGAGAATGACGTCAATGCCCGCACGCTTCACTTCCGTCAGCTGCCCCTGATGCCAGTCCACGCGCGCGCCGCGGTACCAGGGGCCGGCCCCTTCCTGGGGCTGGTCAATCGTCGCCGGGGCGTGGTCCTTCCAGAACCGCGCCGGCTCCCAGTCGTAGCGGTAGACGGCCATCAGGGCCTGGAGGGTTGACTTCCCGGCCAGCGTCGCGGGAACGGGCTGGAGCTGGGGCTCGGGCTTGGCGAAGCTGAGAGAGGAGGCGGTCATCCATTCCATGGCGTCCAAGTTGCCATCCACGAGCGGCTCGATCGGGTTGAACGGACAGGGGAAGATGAGGCCCTTGGCGGTGGCGAGAGGGCTGCTGCGGGTGATGAGCATGCGGCCCCAGCGGGCGACGTCGCCGACGTCGGCATTGGAGGTGACATAGGGAGACCAGCTCACCACGCCCTCGTTGTCGCCCTGCATCCAGTTGACGACATTGAACCCGATTTCCTGGATGGACTGCTTGGGCACACCGCCGAGGAACTCCCAGGGGAGGGCACACTCCACCGCGAAGTCCACATCTCGGTCCTGCGGATGATTGAGGGTGCCGTTCACCGAGACGGCGTACTTGAGGGTGCGGGGCCCGCGCACCCAGGCGTTGTCGCTGCGCCAGCGGCCCTGGGGATCGCGGGTGAGCATGGTCATGCCTTCCGCGGCGCTGATGATAAGCCGGTGGGCCTGGCCGGTGGGGAGGAGGAAATCGAACTCGATGGCGTCGTCTTGCTCGGGAGTGGACATGGGCTGAGTGCTGGTGCCGGTGATGAAGGCGTCGGGGACGCGCGCGGCGAGGCAGAGATACTCGCCGTTCCAGAAGGCATGCACCTGCACCCGCCGCTCGGAGGCGGCCTCTGGGATGCGGAGAGCGTGCCCGACCGCGGCCGGGAGCATCCAGCAGGCCGCCAGCGCGGCGACGAGGGCGATTCTCAGGGGGGTCGCGCTCACTTGCTTCGCAGTACCCATTGGCTTCCTCTAGTGCTTTGACGATAGCGACGGTCTTGCCGCGATCCGGGGCGAGACTCCCCCTCTTATGCCAGATGTGCGCAGCCCCTTCCCATGCCTGATCGAGGCGCGGCCCCCGCCCTGTCCTGGACTATTCCCCCTCACTTTGACACCTCCTCTGCCGTGCGGTTGCAGAGGGGATGGCGGAAGGGAAGAGAAGAAAGCCCACCATGGCCCGCGTGCGCCTGAGACCAATCCGGCCGGAAGACGCGGAGCAGTGCTACCTGTGGGTGACTGACCCCGACGTGGGCCGCTACCTGGGCTTGGTGCAGCCGCCGGTGAGCGTGGAGCAGGAACGCGCCTGGATCGTGCAGGTGATGGGCGACCAGTGCCAGCGACACTTCGTCATCGAGGACGAGGGGGGTCGTCCTGTGGGGACGTGCGGATTGCGGGGGATAGATCCGTTCGAGCACACCGCGCACCTGGGGGTGCTCATCGGCTCGCGCCACGATTGGGGCCGGGGCTATGGCACGGCCGCGACGCGGGCGCTGCTGGAGTATGCGTTTGACCAACTGCACCTCGAATCCGTCCGGCTCTCCTGCCACCGGGACAACCGCCGCGCGTTGCGCCTCTATCAGAAGCTGGGGTTTCAGCCGAGCCGGCACCAGCTCCCCAAGTGGACCTTTGGCCGGCTGGAGACGCGGCTCGCCATGACCCGCCACCGGTGGGAGCAGACCCGAGGGCCGCGGCCTGAGCCGCGGGCGGAGGGAGGCTCGCGCGTGGAGGAGTGAGCCGGGCGCGGGGCGAAGGGGGTAGAGGAGGGGATGACGCGGATGTCGGATGCACGCCGCAACCTGCTCCGCCGCCACGGGCCGGCGCTGGGGATCTTCGTCGTGTCGCTGGCGGTCTACGTGCGCACGCTCTGCCCCACGGTGTTCGTGGAGGGCACGGGCGAGAACATCGTCGCGGCCTGGACGTTGGGGGTGCCGCACCCGCCCGGGTTTCCGCTTTTCTGTTTACTCGGCAAGCTTTTTGCCACGGTCATCGCGATCGGGAGTGTGGCCTATCGCGTCAACCTCTTCGCCGCGGTGATGGGGGCGCTCGCGGCGGCCATCCTGTACGAGGCGCTGCTGCTGGCGCCGCTGCGCGCGCCCGCCGCGGCGGCCGCGGCGCTGGCGTTCGCGTTCTCCTCGACGTTCTGGGGGCAGGCGACCATCGGCGAGGTGTACACTACCAGCTTCTGTTTGGTAGGGCTGGAGCTGGCGTTTCTGTTGCGATGGCGGGCCTCGGCTCGACCGTCGCCGCCGGCGTCACCAACGCCCGCGGCGGGCCGCAAGCGGCGCCGGGGAGCGCCGCCGGCGGCCCGCGCGACGAAGCCGGCGCGCGAGGATCGCTTTCTGTTGTGGTTCGCGCTGGTCTTCGGGCTGGGAATGGCCGTGCACTACCAGCACGCGCTGCTGCTGCCGGGGTACGTGATTCTTGTCGTGGCCTATGACCGCGGGGTGCTGCGGCGCGGCCGCCTCGTACTCAAGGGGCTGCTCTTAGGGGCGGCCGGCTTCGCCCTGCAGGCCTACGCCCCGCTGCGCTCGCTCGCGAATCCTCCTCTGGACTGGGGGCATCCGCAGAGCCCGGCGGCGTGGTGGCAGTACCTGACCGCGGGGCAGTACCGGGGCCGCATGTTCCACCTCCCTGTGAAGTCGGTCTTCGCGAATCTCGCAACCTTCCTGCGGGACCTGCCGCAGGAGTTCTGGTGGCTCGGGCTGGCGCTGGTGCTGGTGGGCGGGGTGGTGCTGCTCCGCCGCGAGCGGCGGCTCTTCCTCGCCACGGCCGTCACCTTCGCGATTGCGGTGGTGTGGCTGAGCAACTACGACATCCCGTGGGAGATAGACGTCTACTACCTGCCGGCCCTGTTCGTGCTCGCCGTGTGGCTGGGGTACGCGCTGGACTGGCTGCTCGAACGCGCCCCGGCCCGCGCCTTCGGTGCGGCCGCGGCGGCGCTCTTTCTCGTGCCAAGCGCGGCGCTGGCCGTCCACTTCCGCACCAACGACCTGTCGGGGCAGCGCTTCGTGCTCGATCACGGCCGGGACGTCTTGGACCAGCTTCCTCCTCATGCGGTCGTGCTCTTGCCCTCCACCAACCCGACGTTCGTGCTGCTCTATCTGACGCAGGTGGAGCATCTCCGACCGGACGTGCAGCTCTGGTCCCGGCTGGACAAGGGGGTGGCTCCAGTGAAGCAGGCGGTCTATCCCTCTTGGGAGGTGACGCTCGAGCCCGAGGCACGCTTTGTTGCAGAGCGACTGGCGAAGGGCGAGGCGGTGTTTTCGGTGGAGCGCCAGGCGCGGGACAGGCTGCCGGGAGTGGCGGAGGTCCCGTGGGCCTGCCTGTACCGCTTCGTGCCCGGCGGGGAGCGAGCCGCGTGGACGGCGCGCGCGCCGGACCCAGCGGCGGCCCACCTGCGGTTCGATCCCGCGCGCCAGGAGTTCCGGTTCGGGGAGGAGCAGCGTTTGATCGCGAGCCGCTACCTGCTGGTACGGGGCGATTGGCTGGCGGGCCGCGGCGACGCGGCGGGGGCCGACCGGCAGTACCAGGAGGCCCTGCGAATAGGGGAGGAGGAGCCGGCGATCGTGCTGCAGGTGGCCCAGCGGTACGGCGACGGGGCCCGCTACGAGCAGGCAGCCGCGCTCTACCGGCGGGCGCTGGCCCGCAAGGAAGACGCGGAGTTGCACGACCGGCTGGGGACGATCTATGGGAAGCAGGGGAAGATCGAGGAGGCGAGAGAGCAGTTTCTGCGCGCCATCGCGATGCAGCCCGAGCTGGCGGACGCGCATGCGAACCTCGCGTCCGTCTACGGCCGGGCGCACGACCTGCCGAGTGCCGTGGCGGAACTGGAGTTGGCGCTGAAGTACGATCCCTATCACCTGCAGGCCTTGAGGAACCTGAGCTTCGCCTATCTGCAGGCCGGCCGGCGGGAGGAGGCGCGTTCATTGTTGGAGAGGGCGGCGGCCCTCGATCCGGAGGATGCGCAGGTGCGGGGGTTGCTGGGGCAGGTGCAGTAGGCACGCCGACACGCGCGTCGGTGGACGCTCCCGAGCCGGTCCCCTACGCGGTCACCTCCACGCTCGTGCCCTTCGCCTCCGCCACGACCGTGCCGTCCGGCAGCGTCGCGGCGGCCTCCAGTTCGAGCAGCGGGGGGCGATGGCGGACGAGCCGGGAACGCACCTCCAGTACGCTTCCCACCGGGACGGGCTTGCGGTAGCGCACCTCCAGGCGCGCGGTGACGGAAGAGATGCCCTTCTCCCAGAGGAGGCGAGTCATCACTTCGTCGAGGACGGTGGCAAGCAACCCGCCGTGAACCATCTGCGACCAGCCCTGATACTCCGGCTTCACCTCGAAGCGAGTGACGTACTCCTCCCCCTCCAAGTGGAAGTCGAGCCTGAGGCCAACCGGGTTCTCCTTCCCGCAGGCGAAGCACATCCCGTTGACGGCCAGCTCGGAGGGGCGGTCGCTCACTCTTGCATCCGTTCGGCAGCGCGGAACAGAACATCGAAGTAGGTGCGCGCGCCCCAGACGACGATATAGCACACGACGACGCCGAAGAGCAGCGTCATGCCGACGCCGACCAACCGCATGAGCATCTTGCGCTGGCGCACGTGCTGCTCCCGGACGTACTCCGCGGCCTTATCGAGCATGGCCGGCAGCGTGCCCGTCATCTCTCCCGTGCCCGCGAGGCGGAGAGTATCGCCGTCGAAGAGGCGCGCGTCGGTTAGCGCCTGGGCGAGCGGCACACCGGCCTGCACCTTGGGCGCGACCTGGAGCAGGCGCGGCGTGAGGGCGGGATTCCCTGCGGCTCTCGCCGCCTCGGTGGTGGAGTCGGTGAGGGACACGCCGGCCTGGAGGGACATGGCCAGCGTGGAGAGGTAGCGCTCGGAGGCGGCGACCCGGGAGAGCCGTCCGACGAGGGGGATGCCGAGCACCAGGCGCTGCTGCACGGCCTGGAACCAGGGGACGACGGAAAGCACGCGCCAGGTCAGGAGGAAGCCGACAATCGCGACCGCGATGGGGAGGGTGATCCGGGCGGCCATCTGGAGGTAGGCATGGAGGAAACTCTCCGGATTCCAGAAGTCCTTTGGAATCGGCAGTTGCAGGACCGCGAAGAGGGGGATGATCAGGAGAACCAGGGGAACTCCGAGGTAGCAGTAGATGAACATCTGCAGCGAGACGTGGGCGCGGGTCTCCCATTCGGTCTCATAGGCGGTGGCGATCTGATCCAGGGCGTCCGGCAGGGAGCCGGCGGCCTCCGCGGCGCGCAGGACGCCGAGGTGCCAGGGATAGATCAGACTGGGATGCTGCTCCAAGACGGAGGAGATGGGACGTCCCGCCTCGGCGGCGGCGGCCATCTCGCGGGCCAGGCCGCGGAAGCCGGTCGGGGCGCGCAGCTCCACCTCGCGGCAGGCGGAGGCGAGGTTAATGCCAGAGTGCACGAGGGCATGCAACTGGCGGTAGAAGAGGCCCATACGGCGGACGTGCCGCATGGAGTTGCGGCTGCGCGGGGTGGGGGCGGGGCGAGCGCCGGGGGCGGCTTGCGGGAGACGCGCCTGAGGCCCGGGCGCGTCCAGCGCGCCCTGCGGCTCGAGGGATCTGGTGATGGAGTCGGGGAGGGGCCGCGGGGGAGGCTTTTGCGTCACCGGCTCGATGACCTGCCAGCGAGACGCGACCGGCGCGCGGGAGTTGCGGCTGGTTTCCCCGCGGCGCGCGATGACGCGGCTACCGAGGTCCTTCTCGCAGCTATAGCACGTGGTGCGTTTGGCGCTGTTCTCGGCCCCGCAGTGGGGGCACCGCTGCATGCGCATTCCTACCTCACTCCCGGCGGCTTGAGGTATTATATCAGCAACGGGGGGATCTGTACCGGAACTCTAGGAGCCGAGGTCCGAGAGTCGAGATTCGAGAGTAGAGGCGCCTGTGGGAAATCACTGCATACAACCGATATGCTGGGACGACGGGGCGGTGGTGATCCTCGATCAGCGGCGCCTGCCGCAGGTGGAGGTCTACCTGCGCTGCACCGGGGTGGGGGAGGTGGCGGAGGCGATCCGGACACTCGCGGTGCGGGGCGCGCCGCTGATCGGCATTGCCGCGGCCTACGGGATTGCGCTCGCCGCGCAGGGTGAGCCGCGGGATCGGCGCGCGCGGGTGGCGCAGGCCGCCGCCGAGCTGCGCGCGACACGACCCACGGCACACAATCTGTTCTGGGCGATTGACCGCATGGTGGCGCGCGCGGAGGCGGGGGCGGACGGGGAGGAGGTGCTGGCCGAGGCGCGGCGCATCCACGCGGAGGACGCGGAAACCTGCGCGCAGATCGGGGCGCACGGCGCCGCCCTGCTCCCTCCGGGGGCGACGGTGATGACCGTGTGCAATGCCGGTGCCCTGGCCACCGGCGGGTCAGGCACCGCCTTGGGGGTGATCCGCGCCGCGCGGGCCGCCGGCAACCCGGTGCAGGTGGTGGCCTGCGAGACCCGCCCGCTCTTGCAGGGGGCACGGCTGACGGTGTGGGAGCTGCTGCGCGAGGGTATTCCGGTGACCATGATCACAGACAGCATGGCCGGCGCGGTGATGCAACGCGGCGGCGTGGAGACGGTGATCGCAGGCGCGGATCGCATCGCCCGCAACGGTGACACCGCGAACAAGATCGGCACCTACACCCTCGCGGTGCTCGCCAGGCACCACGGGATTCCGTTCTACGTGGCGGCACCGCTGTCCACTGTGGACCTCTCGATTCCGGACGGCTCGCACATCCCCATCGAGGAACGCGCGCCGGAGGAAGTGCGCCGCTTCGGCGACACGCCGACCGCCCCCGAGGACGCACCGGTGATGAATCCCGCGTTCGACGTCACGCCGCACGAACTGATCACCGCGATCATCACCGAGCGGGGGGTGCTGTATCCGCCGTATGAGGAGGCGTGGGGATGAGCGACCGAAGAGTCGAAGAGGCGAGGAGTCGAAGAGGCGGAACGGCGGACTCACACATGGTCTACAAGCCCCAGCTGGAAGCCGTGGAAACATTGCGTAGGTTTCTCTGTGACGATGCGAGGGTGCGGGGAATGGTGGTGGTGGGGTCGCTGGCGTATGCGGAGGCCGTGGCCGATCAGTGGAGCGATGTGGATCTGCTAGTGGTAGTGGCGGAGGAGGATTTCGCGCACTTCCATCCGGCGATAGGGTGGCTGGGTCGTCGGGGCGTGGTCTATGCAAGTGAAGCGTCGCAGCATGGGCCCTTCGGGATTGCGCGGGCCTACTTCACTGATGGTCTCCGCGTCGATGTGATAGTCGCGCCGGAGTCGGCGTGCGGCGAGGGGGATCGCTGGCCGCTCACTTCCTTGCAGTATGGCGCCAGGTGCCTCTTTTCCCGTTCGGCCGCCCTCGATGGGTTGTTAGCCTACGCGGCGAGCGCGGAGGCTGCTCCGGCGCGGGAAGCACACTCTCTCGAGGCGATGAGCAATGCCTTTCGGTTCAAGGGGATGCTGGCGGCGGGCAAGGTGGCGCGCGGGGACTTGCTGGTGGCCCTGCATCTGACGCTGGACCTGGTGCGGGAGTGCGCGGCGCTGGCGATGATGCTGCGGGATCGGCGGCTCGGGGCGGACCATCACCGCGGGGGCGATCCGGAGGACCCGCTGCTTCCCGATCTGCCCGCGGCTCCGGCGTCGCACAGTTCAACCGCGATACTGGACTGCATTGTCGGCAGTGCGGAGGCCTTCAGCCGGCTGGCGGCGCGGCTGATGGAGGGGTATGAGTTCGAGAGCGGGCCGCTCCTGGCGTCGGTAGGGAGGGCGCGCGCCGGGTTGAGGTAGTGACTGCAACGTTCGAGCTGTTCATGGACCGGAGCCGGGTCGTGGGTGGCCGAGCAGCGCGAGAAACCGCCCCGGGTCGTCCGGGGTAAGGACGAGGGGACCGCCGGAGGTGCGCCGGATGATCACGGCCGGGGACCTCCGCGTCGCATAGGCACGGAACAATCCGACCCCTGCCTTGTCGAAGAGCCCGTAGAAGCCGAAGGCCCCTCCGGAGGCGCTGACGCGAACCGCACCTCGGAAGATAGCGCCATCCCGGTCACACTCGGCGCCGGTGATGGTCTCCGCGGGAATGGCGATATTCGGGCCGTGGCGCAGAATCGTGATGCCGCGGGAGGGAGTGATCACATACCCCGTGGGCGCCAGCAGATAGGCCACCCCCAAAATCGCCAGATCGAGGCCCGCGAGCGCGATGAGCACCGCCGCCCCGATCCCCAATTGCTGGGCCCGGCCCACCGCGGTCACGACCAGCGGTACGGGAACCACAAGGAGGATAGCCACGCTCAGCATCGTTATCACCCGGACCTCCGGCCCCGGAGGCGCGCCGAAGCGCGTTCCCATGCTCGTCTCCCTTCCGCTGCTCTCCTACGGCGGCGGCACGAACCACAGCCCCGAAACCTGCCGCGACTGGTCGAACACCACCTTCACCGCCATTCGCTGCCTCTGGAACTGGCAGGTCACGTACACCACCTCGAAGCCTCCCTCCTGCGCGGTGCGGTCGGCAACGCGCGCCTGGAACGGGCCGGACTGCGCCACCAGTCCCTCCCACGCCGCCTTCAGCTTGTCGGCGGGAAGCGCGGCGCGCATGGTGGGGTCGAAGCCCTGGGACGCGGCGTGGTAATCGCCCTTCGCGAGCAGGTCTACAAGCCGGTCCGCCTGCTGGGTCAGGGCGGCGGACGCGGGCGCCGTCACCTGGCCCGCAGAAGGGGCGGCGGAGACGGCCGCGGGGCGGCGGAGGTTGGCAGGAACCATGGGGACGCCCATCGCCTGGAGCGCGACCGCTGACACCACCTGCGCGATCAGCAGTCCGGCGACGAAGCTGACGACCGCGGCCACGCCCCGCACGTTGCAGCACACGCGGTAGGACTGGTACATCAGCGCCACCGTCCAGACGAAGGCCACGATAGTGACGAGCATGACGACGGCGAGGCCAACAAGATCACCGGCCGTCAGCTGGACCTCGGCGCCGCGCAGCATCGGCAGGATCGCGTTGGTCGTCTGCTCGAATCTCGGCAAGAGGGCGGCGACCGCCGCCAGGAGGAGAGGCCACCGCGCGAAGGCCTGCGTGCCGAAGAGATCGAGGGCCCGAAAAGACGTGCGGGACATGAGCTTGCCGACGACCAGCAGCACCAACGCGAGACTCAGCCAGTCCACCCCGCAGGCGAGCAGCGAGGTGCGCAGGGAGAGGTGCTGGAAGTGCATCCCCAGCACGCCGTCGAAGACGCTGCCGCTCAGCCAGCCCACCCAGCCCGCCACGAGCACGGCCACCACCCCGATGACCAGCGCGGTTCCTCCCGCCACGTAGTGGAAGGGAGTGAAGAGCCATTCCCACCAGCGGGGTCCGGGCTCCATGAGGGATTCCGGGTTGATCGTTTCAGACATCGGCCTGCTCCTGGGCGGCTTCGAGTTGCTTCAGCCGCGCGATGATCTCATCGAGACGATTGCGAACGGTCGGGTAGCTCACGCCCAGCAGTCGCGCCATTTCCTTCAGGCTGCCGCTGGACTTGGTGAAGGCCAGGAGGAACTCCTGATCCGCGCGGTTCAGGCTGACGAGCGCGGGGAGATCGAAGAGACCTTCGACCTCTGTGCCGCACCCTCGACACACCAACCGCTTTACTGCGAGGCGCTGTCCGCAACTGGGGCATTCATGAGGAAGCAGCTTCATCGTCATCACCTCGGCTCGGCCCTGGCATCGGCCGGCTCTGGTGACTAAAGTAGCACGTCAGGTAATCTTTGTCAATATATAAATCAGCTTTATTTCATCAGAGGTGGCATTTGTGTAACTACGGCTGGACGACCACCGGATCCCCCACCTGCAGCACCTGCCACAACTCCTCGATGGCGGCGTCCTCCAGGGCGATGCAGCCGAGGGTCCAATCGTGGGAGGCGCCGCCGCCGTGGATACCGACCTCGCCGCCGAGGAGCGTGTCCCAGGGCGGGCGCTGGTGTTTGGCATTAGCCGCGACGATCGCCTCACGCTGTGCCTTCGTGATGAGACCGGCGCGGTAGCCCGCCGCGGCGTCGCGGGCGCTGGGATAGGAGAGTCCCAGGAACAGATGGAACTGCGACTGCGCATTGCGGTTGCAGACGTAGTACTCGCCCTCGGGGGTGCGCCCGTCCCCCTCGCGCTGCTTGTGTCCGGCCGACGACGGACCCAGCGCCACCGGGTAGGCGGCGGCGAGCTTCCCCTCGCGGTAGAGGGCGAGCACGCGGTCGGCCTTGCGGATGAGCACGACGCGCTCGCCGGCCGCGGGCGGCTTGGCCGGGAGGTGACGCTTCACCGTCGGGGCCACTTGTCCCGCGGGCGCGCTCGGCTTCGGTGGGTCATGCACCAGGCCCAGCCTCAGCGCGACCAGCGCCGCGGCCATCGCGGCTAGCGAAAGAAACGCCACTGTTCTCCTCCTCATCGCGCGCACCGGAAGGGGAGGTCGTAGGCGCGCGCCCGCGTCGTGCTGGTCGAATCGTACGGCTGGCCGCCCTGGTCCACTCCGTCCGGGCCCAAGCTGTACACGATGAACCCGCGGCCCTCCCGCCGGTAGACGAACGGCCGGCCGGTGAACGGGTCGGCCGGCGTCTTCCATCCGGCGCCTTCCAGAGTCGCCAGATCAGCGGGGTAGCCGCCGTGGTCGTGCTTGTAGCAGAGGAGGGCGAGCGCGATCTGGGCCGCGCGGAGCTTGGCGGCCGCCTCCTCTCGCGTGCGCGTGATGTGCGGGGGAGCGGCCACCGTCACCGCTACGAGATGGTACCTCGGGAGGGCTTCCTCGTCTGCCTCGATGGCCTCCAGATCGCGCCAATTGCGTGGCCACGGCTCCGCTGTCGCCTTGATCGCGCGCTCCAGGAAGCGCAGTCCCCTGGTGCAGTCGCGATCAAACATCGGCCGTCCGACCGTGGGGTAGGCGCGCAGGAGGTAATCGGGCGGATCCCCTGGCTTCCAGTCCTTGAAGAACGGCTCAATCGGCACCTGTTTGTTTCGCAGGGCGGCAAACATCGCGGGCGCGCGCGCCAGGTCCCCTTGCCGTGCCCGCACCGCGGCCGCAGTCAGGTCGGTCCGCGAGAGAAGGTCGAACAGCCTTCGGCATTGCTCGGGATCAGGGTCGGCCCTGCAGAGCGCTTCTTCCAGCACGCAAACCGCATTCTGGTAGGGTAACCGAGCACTGCCCTGGAGGAGCGTCTCCGGCTCCTGGAGCACGTGATTCCCCATGCGCACGAGCGAGACGCAGTCCTCCAGCGCTTCCCTCACCTTGCCGTCGCGCGCGGCCAGGCGCCCGTGGAGGATCACCAGGCGCGACAGCAGTCGCATCCGGCTGCCCTCTCGCTGAGGGTCCATCAGCGGGTCATCCCAGGCGATCGGGAAGGCGCAAGCTGGCATCGCCGCCGCCTGCGTTGTCAGTTCGTAGGCGGCCCCGTTGTGTGTCACCAGCTCGCGGGCCTTGGACTGCAAATCCGCGGGCCACGTGGAGAACGCTTCGTTCCAGTAGAAGGGCGGCGCCCCGCTTGGATATCGTGGGAAGCCGTCTAGGTCCTTGACCGAAACCAGGCCCTGGTATGCCTGCTGATAGAGGTCAGCCGCGTTCCGTTCTCCGGGCGGGACCTTCGGGAGGAGGGTCTGGATATCCACAAGTGCGCCGGCCGCGCGGAGTCGCGCGAGCTCCTTGTCCACCTGCCAGGACGGCACCGCGTACACGGCGACCAAACCCAGCAGGCACAGGAGAGCAACGACATAGCATCCCGGACGGCGGCCCTCCCTCTTGGGTCGAGGTGTGGACATGGGTCCTCCCACACACTACTACCGCAGATCCTCCCGATGCTCCTTAGGCAACCGCGCCCGCATATCGCCCAGCCACTCGGTGCAGTACGGCCGCCGGCTCAGGTCCACCGCGGCCACTGCGACGGTGCCCATGTCATCCGTCGCCTCCGCGAGGATCCGGCCTTCCGGATCAATGATCCTACTCGGGTTGTCGTACTCGCAAGAAACCAGGTAGACGTGGTTCTCGATGGCCCTCGCTTTGGTCAGCGTCGGATCGCCGGCCCAGATGGGCATCAAGATTACCTCCGCGCCCTTGAGCGCCAGGCGCTGCGCGGGCTCGGGGTGTTGCACGTCCCAGCAGATCATCATCCCGACCTTGCCGAAGTCAGTGTCGAAGACCGGGCACTCGTCCCCCGGCGTGACGCCGGCCTCGATCTCCTCCCGCGGCACGTAGGCCTTGCGGTACTTCCCGACCAGTTTCCCCACGCGATCGAGCAGGACGGCGGTGTTGTAAATGGCCTTGCCCTCGCGCTCAGGGTAGCAGGCGACGAGGTAGCAGTGGTGCTGCTTCGCCTTCTCCGCGAGCCGCGCCGACGTCGGCCCGGGGATAGGCTCGGCTACGTCCTCTTGGCTCCGGTCCGAGCCGATGGTGGTCATGGCCTCGGGGAGACAGATGATGTCAGGCCTGGACTCCGCGGCGCGGTCTATCTGGGCGCAGAACCGAGCGATGGCGTCCTCCCCAGAGTGGGTGCCATGCGGACGGAAATGCAGGGCCGCAAGGCGCACAACCCGCGGCGCGGGCGGCGGCGTCTCCGCCAGGCTGATATCGTCCCACCACACCGTTCCGCCGGGGCGCCAGCCCATGAGCAGCTCGAGGCGTACCAAATGGGCTCCGCTTGGCGCGGGGGCGAGGGTCCAAACGTGCTTCCATCCGCCCGCCGTGCCTTCGACGTGATATACGTAATCGGGCTGCCCGGCCCGGTCCCCATCGCTCCGCTGCCAGTCGAGGCGAGCGACGACGCAGCGGGACTCGTCGCGGACGTTCTTCGCGCGGTAGTAGGCATCGAAGCGATACCACTTCCCGCTGGCGATCCCGGGGACGGTGCGCGTCCATCCGCCGTACTCGACGGCCGTTCGGCAGGTGCTGCGAAGCGACCCATTCGCCCCGGTGCGGGAGACGGCAGCATCCACGGCGCAGGCCGGACGGATCTCCTCCCGGGCGGCGGTCGGCTGCCACGCGCAGTTGTCCGGAGAAAACCCGGCGTCGGAGAGAAGGGTCTTGCTGGTCGCGTTCTCAACAGACACGGCCGAGCCTGCGAGCAGCAGGAATGCGAGCAGAGAGGGGAGGAGCCAGAGAAGAGCACGAGGGGCTGGTGTGCGCGTCATCGCGGCGCCTTTCCGGAGGAGCGTTGCCGGCGGTCAGTTCCATGTAGACTGCATTCGTGACCGACCGAACCGCGCCCTGCCGGAGGCGCTTACGTCCCCAGCTCCATCCGGGTGCGCATCACCCGCATGATGTCGGTGCGAGAGACGATGCCGACCATGCGGCCGTCCTCCATGACCAGCAGCCGCCCCTGGTCCTTTGTCGCCATCTTCCCGAGCGCGTCCCACACCTCCGCGCCCGGGCTGATGGTCTGCGACTCGGCAAGGGGAGGAACCACCTGCCGCGCGGTCACGTGGTCTCGCTGGGCGCGAGGCACGTGGCGGATGTCGGAGAGCGACAGCAGCCCGAGCAGGTGGTCGTCCTCGAACACCGGGTAGGCGGGGTGGCTGTGGGTGAGCACGTGCTCGTGCACCACTTCTTCCAGGGTGCAGTCGGCCTGCACCGCGTCCACTTCCCGGGTCATGATATCGGAGACGGTCACACCGGAGAGGGTCTGCTTCACGATGACCTGCTGATAGCTTGACTGCGCTGCCTGGATGAGGAACCAGCCGATGAAGGCGAGCCACAGACCGTTAATGCCCTCGCGCGCGGCGAAGAAGATGAAGAGCCCGAGCACGATCATGATCGCCCCCAGCCCCTGGCCGAAGGCGGCGGCGATGCGCGTCGCTTCCGGGAGGCTGGCCGAAAGGTGCCACAGGCCGGCCCGCAGCACCCGTCCGCCGTCCAGGGGGAAGCCCGGCAGGAGGTTGAACGCGCCGAGGAAGCCGTTAATCACCGCGAGCCAGAGGCACATGCTGCCGAGCACCAGGCTGCTTCCCCCGAACAGCCGGCCGAGGAAGTAGAAGAGGAGGGCCAGCGCGAAGCTCGCGCCCGGGCCGGCGATCGCCATGCGGAACTCGATGCCGGGGGTGCGGGGCTCGTCCGTCATCTTGGAGACGCCCCCGAAGATGAAGAGGGTGATGCCGCTGATCTGCATCCCGTTGTGCAGCGCCACGAGGGAGTGGCTGAGCTCGTGGAGGAGCACGCTGCCGAAGAAGAGGAGGGCGGTGAGCACGCCCAGCAGAAGGCGGTAGGCCAGCGGGGTGCTGTCCGGAAGGGCCCTCGCGAGGGGGCCGGCGGTGCTGGAGAGCCCGAACACCACCAGCGCGAAGATGATGAACCACGTGTAGTCTATCTCGATGTCAATGCCGAATACGCGGCCGACGCGAAAAGACCGAGTCATCGCCCTGCCTTCTCCCCACTCCCGCAGAGGAGGCGCGCCCGGCCCCGTTACCTTCGGCCGTGCCGAGTGCAGGTCTGAGTTGGCGCATCCTCCACATTGAACGTCATATTCTCTACCACAGGGCAATACTCTGTCGCCAACTGTTTGGTGATGGCACACACCGGAAGCGTGACTTTGTCGCCGGATCTGCCCTGCCTACGGGGAATTCGCGGTCTTTCCGAGGCGCGCTCGGCCCCGGCGTTGTGAATATCGCACACTCTGGTCGGGGGCTTGTCGCCCGCACTCAGGTCGTACTCGGCCACCACCGGCGAAGGGCAGTTGGGGCCGGCCAGCAGTTCGGATTCAGGACAGATCGCCACCCGCTCGATGTTGCGCCCACGCGTGTCAGTGGCGGGACCGACCTCCTCCGGGTTCTGGTCGTCCATCAGCTCCGGCGGGATGGGCTCGGCCCTGGGTGGCGTCCTGCGCTCGTGCTCCCGGGGCGGTGCGGGCGGCTTGATCTCCTCCACCTGGCCGGGGTGCTCGGAATCCCGCGCGGCCACCATGGTCGGCTGGGCCTTGAGCATGTAGTCCGCCCATACCGGCGCGGAGAGCGTGCCCCCGACCGCCTTCGAATGCATTGGCTGGGTGAACTGGTGATTGCCCGTCCACACCGCGGTGCACAGGTCGTCCGTATAGCCCACGAACCAGGCGTCCTTGAAGTTGCTGGAGGTGCCGGTCTTGCCCGCCGCCTTGAACTGTCCCCTGGTCTTGGGGTAGATGCGGGCGGCGGTGCCATAGGGGTTCTCGATGACCGCGGTCATCATGTCCACCATGGTGGCTGCGATGTTCTGATCCAGCACTCGCCACGTCACCACCTTGTGCTGGTCCACCACCCGGCCGAAGGGGTCGATCACGCGCTCGATGGCATAGGGCTCGGTGCGCATGCCCCGGGTGGCGAAGATGGAGAAGGCGGAAGCCATTTCCAGCGGCGTCACGCTGCCGGCGCCGATGGCGGTGGGCAGATATGGCTGCAGCCGACCCTTGGGGATGCCCATCTTCTCCGCGACGTCAATCACGGTCCCGATGCCGACCTTGTCGGCCACCTTCACCGCGACCACGTTGAGAGACATGTAGAGGGCTTGCTTATAGCTGACCCATCCGTGAGACCCCTTGCTGGCCTCGTAGTCGTGCGGCGACCAGGGCCGGCCGTTCGCGCCCCGGTAACTCACCCGGGCGTCGCTCTCTCGCGTGTCGGGGCCATACCCCTGCAGCAGCGCGGCAGTATAGACGAACGGCTTGAACGCGGATCCCGGTTGTCGGCCCACTCCCTGCACCGCGACGTTGTACTGGTTCTTGCCCCAGTCCGCCCCGCCCACCAGTGCCTTGACCGCGCCGGTGCGCGCGTCCAGGGACACCAGCGCCATCTGGTCGGCGCCGAAGCCCCGCGCCCTTACCAACCCCTGGCGGACGGCCTCGTCCGCGGCCTTCTGCATCTCGTAGTTCAGCGTCGTCTGAATGGTATAGTTGCCCTGGTAGAGGGCGCCCGGGCCGTACTCGTCCTCGAATTGCTTGATCACATAGCTGACGAACCACGGGGCGAGGTAGCGGCTGCGCGCGAGGGGCTTATGTTCGGCCACCAGGTGGAGGGGCTCGGCCTTCGCCTCGGCCGCTTCCTCCGGGCTCAGGTAGCCCTGCTCCTGCATGATGGAGAGCACGCGGTCCCGCCGGTCCTGGGCGCGCTGTTCGTCCTCGAAGGGGGAGTAGCGCTCGGGCGCCCGCACCAGGCCGGCCAGCAGCGCGCACTCCGCGGTATCGAGCTTGGAGATGTCCTTGCCGAAGTAGGTCTTCGCGGCCACCTGCACCCCGTAGGCGCCTTCGCCGAAGTAGATCTGGTTCAAATACAGCTCGAGGATTTCCGGCTTGGTGTAGGCCCGTTCCAACTGCACGGCCAGCACCATCTCGGCGAGCTTGCGGGAGAAGGTGCGCTTGCGGGTCAAGTAGAGGTTGCGGGCGAGCTGCTGGGTGATGGTACTCCCCCCCTCGCGTTTCTCTCCCGCGCGCACGTCCCTGTAGACCGCGCGCGCGATTCCTCTGGGGTCAACGCCGATGTGCTTGTAGAACTCCCGGTCCTCGGTGGCGACCACGGCCTCCTGGAGCTTCGCGGGAATCCGGTCCAGGGGCACGTATTGGCGGTTCTCGGTGGCGACGGTGGCCAGCACCACCCCGTCGGCCGAGATGATGCGCGACCCGGAGCCGGGCTGAACCGCGGTCAGGTCGCTGATCTTGGGCACCACCTGGGCGATGCCCGAGTAGCTTCCCAGGAGCACCCCACCTATCCCCGCGATGGAGAAGAGCAGGGCGAGGTTGGTGACGCGGAGGACCCACCAGACGAAGCTCTGCACGGCCTCTCGGGGGCTTCTGGCGATCCGACCTCGGGTTGAACCGGGGCGTCCCGGCGGAGTGTTTCGTATCACTTCAGCTGCTCCTCACGCGGCCCGGCCCGGCCCCGAGCCGCTACTTGGCGGCCGGCGCGGACAGATCGCGCAGCCGCTGGCCCGGTGCAACCGTCGTCGCCCCCGAGGTCTGCGCGTATTTCACAACCGCTTCTCGCAGGGAGGGGCCCACCTGTTTCACCACCCGGGTCCCGAACACGCGGTAGTATCCCATCGCCCCCTTGGCGAGCGACGCGGGCATGGCGACGCGGTAGACTCGGTCGGCGGCCAGAGGCGCGTTCCCGATCTGCACCGCGGCTACCCGCTTTCCCGCGGGGTCGGCCGAACGGTAGCTCACACTCATCCCCGCCACCTGCAGCAGCGTCGGGCTTGGGCGGGGGAGGAACCCCAGGCTGCGCTCCAGCGCCTCCTTCAGTTCGTTCCCCTTCAGCTCGATCACCACCACCGCCTCGTCCGGGAACAGCAGGGCCTCGGCGAACTGCTCCTGCACCGGCTGGCCGGCCGGAATGGCCTGGGGGAGCAGATGCCCGCCCGGGATGAGCGCGACGTCGGCGTTGGTCACCGCGGCACGTGCTGCGTCCGCCGCCAGGTCGCCCAGCGTGCATTCGCCCACCTTCGCGGGGTTCTCCGGCGCCGCGGGGCTCTTCTCGGTCGTCGCCCCCCAGGCTGCGGCAAGGAGCAGGCCCGTCAGCGCTACCGCCAGCACGGCCGTCTTGATGCGCGTCCTCACGGTTTCCTCCCCCGAGTCATACTCAGGGCTTGTCTCTCAGGCATCATACCCACGCCGGCCCCGTCTTCTTCATCCCCTACGGACTACGGCGCTCCCTTCGCCCGCCGCTCCATATCATAACGCAAGAAGGCTTCCACGAGCGGGTCAATCTCGCCGTCCAGTGTGGCGTTGGTGTCAGACGTCTCGAAGCCGGTGCGATGATCCTTGACCATCTGGTAGGGGTGGAGCACATAGGAGCGAATCTGGTGCCCCCAGGCGATGTCCGTCTGCACCCCCCGCAACTCGGCCATCTTCCGCTCCTGCTCTTCCCGCTGCTTCTCCAAGAGACGCGCCTTCAGCACCCGCATCGCGAACGTCCGGTTCTTGTGCTGAGAGCGTTCGTTCTGGCAGGCCGCGGTGATGCCAGTGGGCAGGTGCGTGATCCGCACCGCGGAGTCCGTCTTGTTGACGTGCTGCCCGCCCGCGCCCGTGGCGCGATAGGTATCTATCTTCAGGTCCTCCGGCTTGATCTCGATCTCGTCCGTCTCCTCCACTTCCGGGATGATGTCCACTGAGGCGAAGGAGGTGTGGCGTCGGTGCGCGGAGTCGAACGGCGAGAGGCGCACCAGGCGATGCACGCCGCGTTCCCCGCGCAGTCGCCCGTAGGCGTGGTCGCCGGTGACCGCCGCGGTGAGGCTGCGACTCCCCGCCTGCTCGCCCGGGGTGTGGTCAATGATCTCAAAGCCGTACCCGCGCCGTTCGGCCCACCGGGCATACATTCGTGCCAGCATATCGGCCCAATCACAGGACTCGGTTCCGCCGGCGCCCGCGTTGATGGAGAGCAGCGCGTTGTGATCGTCGTACTCGCCCGCAAAGAGCTGCGCCGTCTCCTGCTCGGCCAGGCGCGTTTCCACCTCGACCAGCTCTTCCTCGATCACGTCGGCCTCGTTCTCGGAGCCCTCGGCCTCGGCCAACTCGGCCAGGACGGCCGCGTCCTCCGCCATCGCCAGCAGCTCCTGCACGGGTGCGAGGGCCCGCTTGCGGCGGCTGATCTCGGCCAGCAACTGCTGGGCCGCGGCCGGGTCCTGCCACAGCTCCGGAGCAGCGGCGCGCGCCTCCCGCTCGCTCAGCTCCCGCTCCAGCCGATCGAAGTCAAAGACGATCCCTCAGTTCTCGCGCAGCGTTCAGCACCTGCTCGGCGCGCTCGCGCAGCTCTCGCAGGTCGGCCATCGCGCATCACCACCTCTCCTATGTGATATGACACCCCGCCCGGCGGAACGTTTACGCCCCTCCGCTGGCGGCCCGAAGGCCTATTTGCCCCGCCCACAGCACTTCTTGTACTTCAGACCGCTGCCGCAGGGGCAGGGGTCGTTGCGGCCCACTTTCTTGCTTGGGCTGGCCGCCCGGCGCGCCCCGGCCGGCGCCGCCGCGCGGGGTCGCGCCGCCCCCGGGGCCGGCACCGGCTCCCCTCCGTCCGGGGCCACCATGCCGTCCTCGTCCGCGAACTCCACCGGCTCGCCGCGGGGCGTGATCGCAGCCACCTGCCGGGGCGCCTGCTCCGGCTCGTAACGGAAAATCAGCCGGATGATGTCCTCCCGGATGGTGGCGAGCAGATTGAGCCAGTAGGTGTAGCTTTCTTTCTGGTAGAGGATGAGCGGGTCCACGCCGGAGTATCCCCGCAGCCCGATCCCCTCCTCCAGGTCCTCCATCGCCGCGAGGTGGTCCACCCAGCGGGAGTTCACCACGTACAGCGTGATGAACCGCTCCAGGTCCCGCATCAGCTCCAGCCCGAGTCGCTCCTCCTTGGCCGCGTAGGCCGCCAACACGGCCTCCTGCAAGAAGTCGGCCAGGTCGTCTTGGCGGGTGAAGGTCCGCAGGTCCTCCTCGGTGATCTCCAGCGGAGCCGCCTCCAGCATCGCCTGCAGCAGGGCCGCCAGGTTCCAGTCGTCGCGGTGCACCTCTTGGCTGGCGAACTCCTTCACCCGGTCCTGCACGTACTCGCGGATATGGGTGAGCACGCTCTCGTGCATGTCCTGGCCGCGCAGCACGCGCATGCGCTGCTCGTAGACCAGAGAGCGCTGGAAGTTCATCACGTCGTCGTACTGGAGCTGGCGCCTGCGGATCTCGAAGTTGTAGCCCTCCACCTTCTGCTGCGCCTTCTCGATCTGCCGGGAGGTCATCTTCATCGCGATGGGCTCGTTTTCGGGCCATTTGGAGAGCAGGAAGTCCAATCGCTCCGGCCCGAAGAGCCGCATCAACTCGTCTTCGAAGGACACGTAGAAGCGAGACGACCCCGGGTCGCCCTGCCGTCCGGACCGCCCTCGCAACTGGTTGTCAATGCGCCGGCTCTCGTGGCGCTCCGTTCCCAGGATGTGCAGGCCGCCGAGGTGGATCACCCGCTCCCGGTCGGTTCGGCACGTCTCCTTCGCCTCCGCGAGTGCCGTCGCGTACTGCTCCTCCGACGCCTGCGCCGGATCAATCCCCTCCCGCCGCAGCACGTCGTTGACCAACTCATTGGGGTTGCCGCCGAGGAGGATGTCCACGCCGCGGCCGGCCATGTTGGTGGCGATGGTGAGCGCCCCCGAGCGGCCCGCCTGGGCGATGACGTGAGCTTCCGTCTCGTGGTACTTGGCGTTCAGGACGCGATGGGGCACGCCTCGGTCGAGCACCTCTGCGAGGCGCGGCGCCTCGTGCTCCGGCAGGCCAACGATCTTCGACAGGCGCGCGGCGTTCGCCGGTTTGGTGACGTCCGAATCCAGCCCGAAGGCCCGCAGCAGCATCGCCGGCCGCCCGAAGGGGATGTCCTCCAGGGGCTGATAGCAGAGGATCTCGGCCATACGCGCGATCTCGCCCTTGCCCACTGATCCGGAGTTGGACAGCTTCCCGAGCACGCCCTCCACTTCCTCGTACAGCCGCGTCACCCGCGCCAGCCGCTGCTCGATGCGCTTGATCTCCTCCGGCTGCGCGATGCGGCCCGGCCCCTGGTCAATCTTCGAGGCCGCGTTCTCCAGGTGGCGCATCTCCTGGCGGATGTCGTCCCGGCGTCCCTGGAACGCCCGCGTCAGCTCCTTGCGGTGCCCGTCGTTGAGCTGGCCGGTCTGCACCATCGCGTCTTCCAGCAGTGTCACCTGCGCGAACTGCTGGAGGCGATCCGCCTTCAGTCGCTCGCTGAGACGCTCGGAGACCTCGATCGAGCGGGTGCCCACCAGCGTCGGCCGGCCCAGGGCCTGCATCTGCAGGATCTCCGCGGTGATGCCGTGGAACTTCCCCTCCTGCCCCTTGAAGATGTAGTCCGGGTTGTCCTGGCGGATCACCGGCCGGTGCGGCGGGATCACGACCACCGGGGCCGCGTAGACCTTAATGAACTCCGCCTCTTCCGTCTTCGCGGTGCCGGTCATGCCGGAGAGCTTCTTGTACAGCCGGAAGAAGTTCTGATGGGTGATGGTGGCGGTGGTGACGCTCTCCCGCTCGATCTGCACCTTCTCCTTGGCCTCGATGGCCTGGTGCAATCCCTCGCTGTAGCGGCGCCCGTGCATGAGGCGGCCGGTGAACTCATCCACGATGATCACTTTGCCGTCCCGCACCGCGTAGTCCACGTCCCGCTTGTAGTTGGCGTGGGCCCGCAGGGCCTGGTTCACGTGGCGGAACTGCTCGATGTTCTCGGGGTCGGAGATGTCCTTGATGCCCAGCAACTGCTCGACCTTGCGCGTCCCGTCGTCGGTGAGGAACGAGGTCTTCGCCTTCTCATCCACGACGTAGTCGGTGTCCGCGTTGAGGCGGGCGATGGCCCGATCCACCTTGCGGTATAGGTCCGTCGCCTTCGCCCCCATGCCGGCCAGGATGAGCGGCGTCCGCGCCTCGTCAATGAGCAGGGAGTCGGCCTCGTCCACGATCGCATAGTGCAGGTCGCGCAGCACCAGCTCGTCCGCGTCGGGCGCGGTATTGTCCCGCAGATAGTCAAAGCCGACTTCATGATTCGTGGCGTAGGTGATGTCGCACGCGTACTGCGCCCGCCGCATGGGTGGGTCGTCCACGTCGTGCTGGATCACGCCTACGGTCAGGCCCAGCATCTCGTAGATGGGGGCCATCCAGTCCCGGTCGCGCTTCGCCAGGTAGTCGTTGTGGGTCAGCAGGTGCGCGCCCTTCCCCTGCAGCGCGTTCAGATACAGCGCAGGCACGGCCACCTGCGTCTTGCCTTCCCCCGTCTTCATCTCCGCGACCCGGCCCCAGTGCAGCACGATCGCCCCGATCATCTGCACATCGAAGTGGGCCATGTAGCGTTCTCGGGTGTAGCGCAGGTGCTGCTGCGCCACCCGCGCCTCGAACGCGTCCGCTTGGTCCACCGGAAGGATGGTGTCCTCCGGCAGCACCTTCCCCTCCTGGTAGACGCGGAATCGGACCTGGCTCTGACCCAGGATGCGCCAGGTGGCCTCCCGCACCATCGCGTAGGCCTCCGGCAGGATATCGTCCAGTGTCTCGCCCCGCGCCAGCCGGTCCCGAAACTCGTCCGTCTTGGCCCGCATCTGCGCCTCGGTGAGCGGCTCCATCTGCGGGCCCAGGCGGTTTATCTCCTGCACCAGGCCCTGCGCTCGCCGCAGGTCCCGGCGCGTGGCATCAAACATCCAGGAGAGAATCGCAGACATAGAAACCCTCAGGGGGATGCAAAGGAGTGAACCAAAGCCTCCAATAGTATACCACGCGGCAGGGGGGCTGTCCGCAGCGTTTCGGGCAGCCAAACGCGCCGGGTTCGGCGCAGCGGAACCGGGCGGCACCAGGCCCCGCTGTCCCTACTCCCCCGCAAACACCTCGGCCGCCCTCTTCATGCATGCCCCCGCGTCGAAGCCGAAGGGGCAGCGACCTTGACAGGCGCCGCACTCCACGCAGTCGGCGGGCGACCCGCCCGGGAGGGTTCGATACTGCCGGCGCAACTGCTCGGTCAGCCCGAGGGAGGCAAGGTCCAGCAACCGCATGGCCTGGCCGATGTCTATCTCCTGCGGGCAGGGCTGGCAGTGGTTGCAGTAGACGCAGACCTTGGCAAGATTCGACTGGGAGCGGGCGACCAGGGCGCTGTAGTCGCGCGCCTCCGGGGTGGCCTCGCAGTAGTGCAGGGAGGCGCGCAGTTCCTCCACGCTCTTCACGCCCGGCACGGTCGTGCACACCCCCGGCTGGGACAGCACATAGCTTAGACACTCCACCGGGGAGGGCGCGGTCAGTCCGTCACCGGGGGCCAAGAGGCGTCCGCCCCCGAAGGGCTTCATCGCCACCAGGCCCACCTCCCGATGCGCGCACAACTGGTAGAGCGAACGCCGCGCCAGGTTCAGGTCGCGCTTCTCGCCGGTCTCGCCCCACGAACCGGCCTCGCTCGGGAGGGCGTCGAAGGCGGCGTTGATGGAGAACATGAGCACATCGTAGACGCCGCTTTCCACGGCCCGCTGGGGCACCGGTACGGTGTGCGAGCTGAGACCGAGAAAGCGGCCCTTGCCCTCGCCCCTCAGGCGGAGGGCCAACTCCAGGAGTCCGCCCGGGCGCAGGATCTCTTCATAGTCGCTCTGTTCATCCGAGTTCTGCACTATGATGATGTCCGCACGGTCCGTACCCAGACGCCGGAGCATGTCGTGGAAGTTCCGGTCGCATTCCTCAGGATCGCGAGAGCGGCGGTACTGCCCGTCCGTCTCCGCGCACCCGAGATGCACGGTCAGCACTACCTGGTCGCGCCGGCCCCGCAAGGCCGCTCCCAGGTTGTCCAGGTACTCCGGGAAGGAGTAGAGGACGTCGAAGTAGTTGACTCCGGCCTCCACCGCCTCCGCCACCACGGCGCCGACGGTCTCCCGCGACGGCCCGTTCAGGTACTCCGTCCCCAATCCGATCTCGCCGACCTTCAGGCCGGTGCGTCCCAACGTGCGGTATCTCATGAACTGCTTCTCCCTGACCTAGCCGAGTCTCCGCTTCGCGTCCTCAATCGCCTTCCCATACTGCGGTAGCCACTCCGCCTCCGCCACCAGCAGCTCATCCACCATTCGCCACACCTCCGGCGGGTTGCAGACGGCGCCCACCAGCGGGTCCATCAGCATCGCCTGCCGGAGGAGCACGTCCTCGCCTGACACCGCCGCCTCCATCGCCAAGCGCTGGACCGACACCGTCGCATTGCATACCGCCGCGCAGCCCATGGGTAGGCCGCCGACAACGGGCATGCTGAACCCGTTGTAGTCCATGTACCCGGGCGCTTCGATGATGCAGTCGGCCGGCAGGTTGGTGATGATCCCGCCATTGGGCACGTTGAAATGGCCCCGATAGACCCGCCCCGTCTCCAGGGCTTCGATGATGAAGGAGCCGTGCTCGCCCCCGCGGTGCCCCGGCCCGTACGGCTCGGGGGGCGCCTGCATTAGCTTCGGGAACTCTTCGATGAACCAGTTACGGCGGTTCACGCAATATCGCAGGTACCCCGCGGTCTCGCCGTTCAGTTCGACCTCCGTGTCCCGCCACAGGTCAATCTCGTCCAGGCGCTTGCGGTACCAGGGCAGGTACTCGCTTAGGTGGCCGTTGGATTCGGTCGAGTAGTATCCGAAGCGGCGGATCATGTCAATGCGCACTTTCTCCGACTTGCTCAGCTCCGGGTGCCGCTCGAACGGCCCCAGCAGTTTATCCGCGTACTGCACTCCGTTGTGTTTCACGGAGATGTACCAGGCCTGGTGGTTGATGCCCGCGCAGACGATGTCGAGTTCGTTCATGGGCAGACCCAGCGCGTCGGCGATCTGCTGCAGGCAATACTGCACCCCATGGCACAGGCCCACGTTACGCACCCCGCCCCCGTACTTGTTGACCGCCCACATATTCATGGCCATGGGGTTGGAGTGGTTGATGAAGAGGCAGTCCGCCGCGGCCAGCTCCTTGATGTCCCGGCAGAACTCGAGCAGCACGGGGATGGTGCGCTGCGCGTACATGATCCCGCCCACGCACAGCGTATCCCCCACGAACTGGCTGACGCCGTACTTCAGCGGGATCTCGATGTCCAGGGTCAGCCCCTCCAGGCCGCCGACACGGGCCGTGCTGTACACGTAGTTCGCGCCCCTGACGGCCTCTCGCCGATCCAGTGTCGCCGTCACTTTCGCCGCGATTCCCGCCGCTTCGATGTCCCGCTTGATGAGCTGATAGGCCATGTCGAGGTTCTGCTCGCTGATGTCCGTGAGCGCGATCTCGGTCGCAGTCAGCTCGGGCACCGAGAGGATGTCGCGCACCGCGCCGCGGGTGAACACCAGGCTCCCCGCTCCGATCATGGTGATCTTCATCGTGATCTCGAACCCTTTCTCAGCCTTCGATAGTTGGCGAGAGGATGTCCCTGAGTTCTCGCCGAGATGGGGCCCTCCCTCCCGCAGGCGCCTTCGGAGTTCCCGCGCCTCCACACGAAAGCGGGCCCGGCATCGCTGCCGGGCCCGCAGGCACGCGAAGGTCAGAACAGGCCGGTCGTCAGCGGCTGTTCACGGTCACCGTGCACGAGCCGCTACCAGTCACCCAGGGGTACTGCCACTTGCAGATCCCCGTCCCGGTGAGAGTCACCGTGCGAGGGCTTCCGCTGGCGTTGGCCGGCGCGGTGTAGGTCGGGTTCTGGGCCGTGGCGGAGGGCGAGAAGACACCGCCCACGCCGCCGTCGCTCCATTGATAGGCCAGGCCGGTGTGTCCCCGGCTGTCGGTCGCGGTCATGGTCAGGGCGGCCGTGCCGCCGGAGGCAAGGAGGCTCGGCGTGGCGTTCGCGGCAACGCTCACGGTGTGGACGCTGGACGTCCCGCTGTTCACCGTGATGGTCATGCTCCGAGTCCCGGTGACCCACGGGTACTGCCACTTGCAGATGGCGGTGGCCGTCAAGGTCACGGTTCTCGGGCTGCCGCTCGTGTTCGCCGGCGCCTTGTAGATCACGTTCTGCGCGGTGGCCGACGGGCTGAAGCTGCCACCCGCGCTGCCGTCGCTCCACTGGTAGGCGAGACCGGTGTGTGCTTGGCTATCGGTCGCGGTCATGGTCAGGGTGGTCGTGCCGGCGGAGGGCACCGTGGTCGGGCTCGCCGAAACCGTCACGGTAATGGCGTGGCCGCCGGCCGGCTGGGACTGCACCGTCAGGCTGGTGCTCCCGCTGGCGCTGATGGGCGACGTGCCCCCGCAGTTCGCGGTCACGGTCAGGGTCACGCTGCGGTTCGCTCCCGTGCTGTTCGCCGCGGCCGTGTAGGTCGGGTTCTGCGTGCTGGCCGAGGAGAACCTCCCGCCCGCCCCGCCGTCCGCCCAGGACCACGAGGCGATCGGATTCCCCTGGCTGTCCGTGGCCGAGGCGCTGCAGTTCGTGGTGCCCGCGGAGGCCACCGTGCTCGGGTTGGCGCTCGCCGTCACCGTCAGCGTGTGCGTCGCCTGCGGCTGGACCGTAACGCTCGCCGAGCCGCTCGCCGTCACCGGCGTCGTGCCGTTGCAGGTCGCGGTCACCGTCAGGGTCACGACGCGATTCGCCCCCGTGGTGTTGGCCGCGGCCGTGTAGGTCGGGTTCTGCGCGGTGGCCGAGAAGAACGTACCGCCCGCGCCGCCGTCCGACCAGGCCCACGAGGCGATGCCGTGGCCCTGGCTATCGGTGGCGGTGCCGCCCAGGCTCGTCGCGCCGCCCGAGGCTATCGTCGTCGGGCTCGCATTGGCCGTCACCGTCAAAGTATGCGGCGTCGAGGCGCTGTTCACCGTCAGCGAGATGCTCTTGCTTCCGCTGACCCACGGGTACTGCCACTTGCAGATGCCGCTCGCGGTCAAGGTCACCGTGCGCGGGCTGCCTGTCGTGTTCGCTGGCGCCGTATAGGTCGGGTTCCGGACCGTGGTAGAGGAGAACCTTCCTCCGCCGCCGTTATCGCTCCACTGATAGGCCAGGCCGGTGTGGCCGGTGCTATCGGCGGCGGTCATGGTCAGGGCGGTCGTTCCGCCGGAGGCCACCGTTGCCGGACTGGCCGACGCGGCAACGGTTACGGTGTGGCCGACGGGCTGAGTCTGGACTGTCAGGGTCGCACTCGCGCTCGCGCTGATCGGCGTGGTTCCGCTGCATCTGGCCGTCACGGTCAGGGTCACGGTGCGGTTCGCACCGCTGGTGTTCGCCGCGGCCGTGTAGGTCGGGTTCTGCGCGGTCGCGGACGAGAACGTGCCGCCCGCGCCGCCGTCGGACCAGGCCCACGAGGCAATGCCGTGGCCCTGAGTATCGGTCGCGGAGGCGGTCAGCGCCGTCCTGCCTGCAGAGGCGACCGTCGTCGGGTTCGCGCTCGCCGTCACCGCCAGGGTGTGCGTCGTCTGCGACAGCACCGTCAGCGTGGTGCTCTTGCTCGCGCTGATCGGCGTCGCGCCATTGCAGGTAGCGGTCACCGTGAGGGTAACCGTGCGGTTTGTGCTCCCCGTGTTGGCGGCGGCCGTGTAGGTCGGATTCTGTGCGGTGGTCGAGGAGAACGTGCCGCCCGCACCGCCGTCAGACCAGGCCCAGGTGGCAATTCCGTGGCCCTGGCTGTCCGTGGCGGAGGCCGTCAGACTCGTCCTCCCGGCGGAGGCCACCGTCGTCGGGTTCGCGCTCGCGGTCACGGTGAGGGAGTGCGCCGGTGGCGTCTGCACCGTCACGGTCGCGGTCGCACCGCTCGAGCCGGAGGCGTTGGTGGCGGTCATGCGCACCGTGTAGGTGCCGGCCGCGGTGTAGACGTGGCTGGGGCTCTTCGCGGTGGAGGTGCCGCCGTCGCCGAAGGTCCAGGCCCAGGACGTCGGCGTATTGGTGGAGGTGTCCGTGAAGTACACCGTGAGGGGCGCGGGGCCGCTGGTGGGGTTGGTGCTGAAGCTGGCCAACGGGGGCGCCGGCGCGGCGTGCGTGAGGGTGATCGAGTCGAACACATTGCCGCTGGTGTTGTGCGCCTGGAAGGTGGCCGTGGTGCCGTTGATGTCTATGGTCATGTAGTGGTAGGTGCTGAGCGCGTACTTCTGGTAGGGGTTGGAGGTGGAGTTGACCGCGTACAGCGGCGCGCCCCCGCCTCCGGCGACGAAGTAGGTCACTCCGTTCTTCAGGCTGCGCTCGTAGAGGTGGTCGTGCCCGTGAAAGACGGCGTCCACCTTGTACTGCTCGAATAGCGGCACGAGGTAGGAGTCCACGCCGGGCTCGCTGCCGTGCGTGCCCGAGCTGTAGGCCGGATGGTGGGTCATCACGAAGCGCCATTCGGCCTGCGTGTTCTGCATGTCGGTGACGAACCACTGGTACTGGGCGCTGCCGGGGCTGTAGGCCGCGTTGGTGTCGAGCACGGCGAAGTGGCAGTTGGCGTAGTCGAAGGAGTACCACTCCATCCCCCCCGTACCTCCGCCGTGCGGCAGGCCGGCGAAGTACTGGTAATACAGAGAGGAGTTTCCTTCATGGTTACCAAGCGCCGGATAGAGCGGCGTGGCGCGAAGCATGGCGGCGGCGGGGACGAAGAACTCGGCCTGGAAGGTGCTGTCGGTGGTGCTGGCTGAGCTGAGGTCGCCCGAATCCAGCACGAAGCGGGGGGCGGCGCTGAGGACGCCGTTGGCCACCTGCGTGTGGATCGAAGGCTGGGAGCGGTTGTCCCCGTAGACCGCAAAGCGGAAGGCGGAGGCGCTTGTGGGCGCGGTGCGGAAGCTCCCGGCCGTGCTGGTAACGGAGCCGCCGGTCCCGGTGGAGGCCGCCTGGTAGGTGTAGGCCGTGTCCGGGGTGAGGCCGGTGAGGGTGAGTTGGTGGAAGGTGACGGCGGAGGCGTTGGAGGCCGTCTGGGCGGAGCCCCCGGCGGGGGTGTAGGTGACGCGCGAATCGCTCGCGCTGTCGGTCTGCCAGGCGACCGTGATCGCCGTGGTGGTCACGTTCAACAGGAAGGGCCCCTTCTTGATGGTGGTCGCGTGGGCGGCCGAGGCCAGGCCTGCCAGCAGGCAGGCGACGAGGACGGCAAGGGGGATGCGACGGGGGTGAGTTGTGTGCTTCATGACCTCATCTCGTCTCGAGTTCCGAAACCGGTCGAGGGGAGAGACGCGCGCCCGCAGGCGCGGCCGAACCGTATGGCAGTCGCCGGGTGATGCCACAGGTCGCCGCGATCTCGCGACGCGCGTTCGTGGGGGTGTGGATCTCCGCGGCTCCCCAGGCGCAGCGCCGACAGCAACCGCGGAACGGGCGGATCCGAGAGGCCGCCATCTCCTACCCCAGCTGACGGAGATGCCGTACTGGACTACGTCCCATTACCTTCCTATAGTGGGCCACCGGGAGCGCCCCCAAACCTGTCCGGGCGCCCTTGCGCAGAAAGTGGAGAGGAACGCGGAGAGCACGAAGGCTGAGGGCGAGGGGAAACGCGAGCGCGGAACCGGGAGCCCCGCGCCCCCGCCGCCCGGCAGACGGGATGCCCTTCGGGGTAGGCTCTGCGCCCCCAGTGTAGCGGACGCTGGCCTGTCGTGGCACGAGACAATGGCCGGCAGGCGACCCGCCCGCGGTGACGAACGGACGATAGGGCTGGGGCGGCCGGGTCGGTTCGTGGTGTGACCGCGGCGGGCAGGAACCGCGGCGCAGACCGGCCCTGGGAGGGGGGCCGGACCCGCAGTACCAGGGAGGCACCGCGATGGCGGGTGTATCGGCAGTCGACGCGCTCCGCAAAGACCACGAGACGCTGAGGAGCCATGTCGCCGCGCTTGCCGGCATGGTGGAGGCCTGGGGCAGCAGCCCGCAGGGGAGGCAGCGGATGCTGGACGGCGCGTTCGGCGGGCGCTTGGCCTGTCTCAATACCGAGATGGAGAGGCACTTTCGCCGCGAGGAAGAGGGGTTCTTTCCTGATGCCAGGCGTCTGGTGACAGAGGGAGGTCCCGGCGCCGAGGTCATCGGACAGTTCTTCCGCGAGGAGGCGGAGGACGATATCCTGGCTCATGATGTGCTGCGCGGCCACATGGAGGAGATGCTCTCTCTGCTCGCAGCAGGCGAAGCCGCGGGCGGCATGGAGGAGGAGCAGGAGCACCGGCTGCGGACGGTGTTCGGCCTGTTCCGGACGGTGCTGGAGTTGCATGCGGCGAAGGAGGACGAACTCGTCTTCCCGATGATCGAACGTGGTCTGACCCCCTCCCAGAGGGAGGCGGCCGTGGCGCGTCTGACGGTGACACCTCTGGGGGAGGGGCAGTAGCCAGGCGCGCATCCCCCGTCGGTTTTCCGCCCCACTAGCCCAGGCCGTGGCGCCGGTAGAACCAGGTCTTCACCCACTGCACCAAGACCAGATGACTGGCCGTCAGCCCGATCAGGGTGGCCAGCAGAGGCGCCGGCCTACAAGCGCCGGTTCTCCTCCCGAAGTCGGGTCAGTTCGCCCGCCTGATCATCGGTTACGACGGCCCGTTGCGCTCACCACCATGGATCGGACCATCAGGGCAACGGCGGCTCGGAAGACCTCCACGAGAACACACTCCACAGAAGACGACAGCGCCCGGAGGCGCCGTCTCAAGGTCCGACATGATAGAATGCTCAGGATCCACAGGCAAGACTGCAGGGCGGTCAGAGGTGTCCCATCGCCATTTGGCATGGACAGGCTCCACGGGCGCGCGACGGGGATACGGGGCCTCTTTGTACACCTGAGGGCACATGTCCGCCAGGCGCCTGCCAGGGAATCGGGTGTTGGAGCACGAATCTCTGATGGCGAGCCCCGGAATACCGGCACTAGGCACTGGCGCCGGCCTCTTTCGGAGGCCCGGTCGTCCGCGTCGAGTGTCCTGGGTCGCGCAGGCACCCCCGGCTGGACGAGACGCCTGCACCCACGTGTCACGCATGGACCGCCGCGCTCGACGACGAGTCACTGTCCAGGACTGCGCTCAGATCAGGAATGAGAGGTGACGGGATGTTCAAGCCGCTTGGGGATCGCATCGTCGTGAAGCCAGGCCCCGAGGAGGAAGTGACCACCGGAGGCATCGTGCTTCCGGACATGGCCAAGAAGAAGCCCCAGGAGGGGACGGTGGTCGCAGTGGGCCCGGGCAAAGTGCTGGAGAGTGGCGCGCGCGCTCCCATGGAAGTAGCCGTGGGGGACGCCGTGATCTACGCGAAGTACGGCGGAACTGAAGTCACCCTCGAGGGAGAGGACTACGTGATCCTGGAGGAGAGTTCCGTCCTGGCCGTGAACCCGGATCCGAAGCCCGCGCCGAAGACACCGGAGAAGAAAGCAAGGAAGTAGCGCCGCGCCGTTTCTCTGGGCGCTGGTCTTGGGCCTGACTCAGTCGCGCGCGGAGCCGGCTGCAGCAGAGCCACGGACGAGAGGAGAGCAACATGGCGGTCAAGATGCTCGCCTACGGCGAAGAGGCGCGCCGGGGCCTGCAACGAGGGGTGAAGCAGGTGGCGGCCGCGGTGAAGGCGACGCTGGGCCCGAAGGGTCGCAATGTCGTGCTGGGCAAGAAGTGGGGCTCCCCCACCATCACGAAGGACGGGGTGACCGTCGCCAAGGAGATCGACCTGGAGGATCCCTATGAGAACATGGGGGCCCAGCTCGTGCGAGAGGTGGCGAGCAAGACGAACGACGTGGCCGGGGACGGTACCACTACCGCCACGGTGCTGGCCGAAGCCATCCTGGAAGAGGGCATGAAGAACGTCGCCGCGGGCGCCAACCCGATGCTCATCAAGCGCGGGATCGACAAGGCGGTCGTGGCGGTCGTGGCCGAGATCAAGCGCCTCGCCAAGCCGGTAGCCACCAAGCGCGACATCGAGCACATCGCCTCCATCGCCGGGAATGACCCCGAGATCGGCCGCTACGTTGCTGACGCCATGGACAAGGTTGGCAAGGAGGGCGTGATCACGGTCGAGGAGTCCAAGGGCACCGAGACGACGGTGGATCTCGTGGAGGGGATGCAGTTCGACAAGGGCTACATTTCCCCGTACTTCGTGACCGACCCGGAGCGGATGGAGGCGGTTCTGGAGGAGCCGTTCCTCCTCATCACCGAGGAGAAGATCAGCTCCATCACCGCCATGCTCCCGCTGCTCGAGAAGGTGGCGGCCTCCCGCCGACCGCTGTTCGTCATTGCCGAGGACGTGGACGGCGAGGCGCTAGCCACGCTAGTCGTGAACAAGATCCGCGGTACCTTCCAGGCCGCGGCGGTGAAGGCGCCGGGCTTCGGGGATCGGCGCACGGCGATGATGGAAGACATCGCCATCGTCACCAGCGGCACCTTCCTCTCGAAGGACCTGGGCATCAAGCTCGAGAACGTCGGGCTGGAACAGCTGGGTCGGGCGAAGAAGGTCACCATCACCAAGGACACCACCACCATCATCGAGGGCGCGGGGAGCCGCAAGTCGATCCAGGGCCGGATGGAGCAGATCCGCCACGCCATCGAGGACACCGACTCTTCCTACGATAAGGAGAAGCTCCAGGAGCGCCTCGCCAAGCTCGCCGGCGGCGTGGCCGTGATCAAGGTCGGGGCCGCCACCGAGACCGAGCTCAAGGAGAAGAAGCATCGCTTCGAGGACGCTCTGAACGCGGCTCGCGCAGGTGTGGAAGAGGGCATGGTCCCGGGTGGCGGGGTCGCCTTCCTGAACGCGGCGCCGGTACTGGAGAAGGTGCGCAAGGAGGTCAAGGGGGACGAGAAGGTGGGCGTGGACATCGTCCACCGCGCCCTGGAGGGGCCGCTGCGCACCATCGCCAACAACGCCGGTGCGGAGGGCTCCGTCGTCGTCGCGAGACTGAAGACGGAGGCGCCGGGCGTCGGCTTCAACGCGCTCACCGAGCAGATCGAGGATATGGCAAAGGGCGGTATCATGGACCCAGTGAAGGTGGTCCGGTTCGCGCTCGAGAACGCCGCCTCCATCTCGGGCCTGCTCCTCACCACCGAGGCGTTGGTGGCGGAGAAGCCGGAGAAGGAGAGGCCCGCGCCCGCCCCGCCGCCTGAGTACTGATCTCCGTCTCCCTCAAAGGCGAATGGCGCCCGGAGGCACTGCCCACGGGTCTCGATATGGTGGAGTGTACAGCAATCACCGGCAAGCCAGCAGGGCTGTTCGGCTGGCGCTTTGGGTTTCTCGGGACTCCTGCTGGCTTCGGCCCGGTCAGGGCACGATGTGTCTGGGTAACCTAGTCTCGGAGGAAAAGGCAGATGGGTTTGGAAAGACTATAGCAAGCGATTGTCGGTTCCCGGTTCTTCGAAGCCGACTTCCTGGGAAGACTGAGGAAGATCCTTGAACGAGTTGATGAGACTTCCATGAATCCCGATCCCCAGCATAGGACACCGAAGGGAAGCTATGACGTCCTTGAGGCACTCCTGATGAACGGAGGCTTGGTCGAGGCTATCGAAGGCTATCTAGTCCTAACCAGGCATGGTCAGGAAGCTCTAGGAAGGTAAGGAGCTGTCCGCAGTGTCAGAGATTCACTTCGCGCCCAGCATTCGGTTTCAAGGAGATTCATGCCGCCTCCACCCCTCCAGTCTCCTGGGCTCCCCCTTGTCTTGGCGGCGGCGCTGCCGTGGCGGGTGGGCATCTTCTACGAGCCACCGTCGTCCCGATAGGGGGATCCATGGTGTTGACTGCTCTGTCTGCTGGCTAGCAGTGGCTCGTGCAGGCGGTGATGGGGCAGGCCGAGCTGACCGGGCTATCTGGCGAGGCGTGAGGAGATCCCTTTGAGCCCTATGCTTCTCGTCTACGTCGTGGTGGCTGTTGCGCTGGTTGTCGGGATCCGGTACCTCCGGAAGCTGCGAGCTGAGCCGGACCAAGTGCAGAAGGGGACGCGCACGCTCCAGAACCACCGGAACAGTTGGAAGAGAGAGAAGGCATTACAGGCGAGGGTGATCCGGGCAGGGCTGATCGCGGTCGCCCTGCGGCTGCTTTCCGTCAGGATGGAGAAACTGGACCGGTCAAAGCAGGGGAAGTGGCTAGCAGGGGCTCAGAAGAAGCTCGAGACGTTGGTGAGCCTTGGCCGGGCTAGCAGGAAGCCGTTGGAGTGGCTCCTCGGGGTATCACGGCCGAAGGAGCTGTGGCTCCTGGTGGAGCGGGCTCTGTGGAAGGTGCTTGAGCACGACGGAAACCTTCGGCCCACAGACAAGATCACCGTGTTGAGCCAGATCAGCGAAGAGGGCCGAGCGAGGAGCATTCGGATCTGGGCCCTGGGGGAGATGCCGGGGGTTCTCGCGGACTCGCCACAGCTCTGGAGCATGACTCTCTCCGCGGTCGCCGCCTGTCGACTGGAGGCTGACCAGGAGATCGCTGAAGCAGCCGCGCACGTTCTGAGACCGGTAGCAGAAGCGCAATCGCCGTGGATGCGAGAGCTCATCTGCCAGTCGATAGAGTCGTCGACGAGCCGCCCGCTGCTACTCCTCGCGATCCCCGCGACCGAAGCCTTCGGCTCCGCTCCCGATATTGAGAAGGCATTGCGCGCGATATGGAGTTGCGCAGAAAACGTACTCGGGGGAGACGTGCTGAAGGTCGTTGCCACTACCTTTCAGGCCCACAGAAGGGCCCATCCGGCGGAGTTCCTGAAGGTCGCCGCGGAGCAGCAGCCCGCGTTGCGGGAGCGGATTGCTCGCGAACTCGATGATCAGCGTCCGACGGGCAATAGCTGACCCGTCTCGGCCTTGACGCCCTGCAAGGGGAAATCCGGGAGCACTACGCAGGGCGAGGGTTCGAGCGGTACGCGCGGCCGCCGGGGGGCTAGCCGCTGTGTCGGACACATACACACCGCTGCCTGCCAATGTGGTATACTCTCTATGCTGCGACCCATCAGACGGGTGTTGTCAGAAGTCGGGCCGTGGGGGGATCATCAGACGTAGCGTAACCCCGCGGCCTGGCGACCATTCTTGTCCCGCTACGTCCCTGCCCCCCTGGCCGCTCCCGCGATGCCGCGACGCGCGTGCGCCCGAGGCCGAGGTGACCAGCTGAAGGCCCAGGACTCGTGTGCTCGACGAGCAGGCTGGATGAGAGAGGGTCTGACTGATGCAAAGAGAAGCTCATGCAGGACGCGAACGCGTCGTGGCCTGACGACGGTTCTGGCGCTGCTGGTCGGCGGGCACCCCCCTCGGACGGGTCTGGGCGCGGCTCGCGATCTCTTCCACCGCGGCCGGGCGTGTCGTTCTCAGCAAGTCGCTCTTCCCGACGCGGACCCAGGAGGGCAATATGGCGCACGAGATCTTCACCCGGTACAAGCGAGGCCCGATCCTCACGCCGGACGACCTCCCGTTCCAGGCGAATGGTGTGTTCAACCCAGGCGTGGCGGAGATTGATGGCGAGGTGGTGCTCCTGCTTCGCGTCGAGAACCCAGAGGGCATCTCCGAGGCGCGGGTGGCGCGAAGCCGCAACGGCGTGGATGGCTGGCGGATCGCCGAGAAGCCCCTCCTGGAGCCAGACCTCCCAGAGTACCCATTCGAGGAGTGGGGCTGCGAGGACGCCCGCGTGAGTCAGACGGGGGCCGGGGAGTGGGTGATCGCCTACACCGCCTACTCCCGGTATGGGCCGACGGTCGCACTGGCGACCACTTCTGACTTTGAAAGCGTGACGCGCCTGGGGGCGGTGCTGTCGCCTCCGAATAAGGACGCGGCGGTCCTGCCGGAGCAGGTAGACGGCCGCCAGTGGATCATGCTGCATCGCCCGGTGTCCGGCGGGCAGGAGCACATCTGGTACATCTGCTCGGAGGGGAGTCTGGAGGATTGGCGGCGGCCCGGCGTGCTCCTCCCGGAGCGAGGCGGGCCCTGGTGGGATGGCCTGCGCGTCGGGGTGGGCGCGCCACCCCTGCGCACGGAGAGGGGATGGCTGCTTCTCTACCATGGCGTCAAAGAGATGGGGAACCGTCCCCTGTACCGCCTGGGCCTGGCGCTGCTCGACCTCCAGAACCCACGAAAAGCGATTGCCAGGGCGAAGCGATGGGTGTTCACTCCGGAGGCCGATTACGAGCGCCAGGGCTTGATCCCGAACGTGGTCTACACCTGCGGGGCATTCCTTCGAGGAGATGAGGTGTGGATGTACTACGGAGGGGCAGACACCGTCGTGGGGCTGGCCACGGCCAAGCTGTCGGACCTGCTCGACTTCGTGGAGGAGCACGACTACCTGCATATTGTCGGCCGCGACAAAGGTATGGTGGAGTGACAGTTTCCCGAAGCGAGCGGCCCTTCGTGGCCGGGGGGAACCCAAGACCGCAGTGACCACTCAGCCGACGCGGGCCTCACCCCAGCCCATGCCGCCGGTAGAACCAGGTCTTCACCCACTGCACCAGGACCAGGTAGGTGGCCGTCAGTAGGGCCAAGGCGCCCAGGAGACGCGCGGGGAGTGGGGTGAACCCCAGCCACGGGCCCAGCGGCGTGTAGGGCCAGAGCACGGCGACCAGGACGATGGCCGCGACGCACACGAGCATCGTTCTGCTCGGCCGGCTGCGGAACGGGTTCCCCGCGGTGCGGATGACGAAGACCACCAGGGTCTGGGTAGCCAGGGATTCCACGAACCAGCCGGTGTGGAAGAGGCGCTCGCCGGCATGGAACCCCCAGAGCAGCACCCCAAAGGTGAGGAAGTCATAGACCGAGCTAATGGGGCCCATCACCACCATGAACTGGCGGATGAAATCCACGCGCCAGCGGCGGGGTCGGCGCAACAGCTCGGGATCCACGTTGTCGGTGGGGATGCTCAACTGGGAGGCGTCGTAGAGCAGGTTGTTGAGGAGGATCTGCGTCGGCAGCATGGGCAAGAACGGCAGGAAGAGGGAGGCGGCCGCCATGCTGAACATGTTGCCGAAGTTCGAGCTGGTGCCCATGATGATGTACTTGAGGATGTTGGCGAAGCTGCGGCGCCCCTCGGCCACCCCGTCGTGAAGGACGCGGAGATCCTTCTCCAGGAGAATGATGTTGGCGGCGTCCTTCGCCACCTCCACGGCGTTCATCACCGAGATCCCGACATCGGCGGCGTGCAGGGAAGGCGCGTCATTGATGCCATCGCCGATGAACCCCACCACTCTCCCGCGGGCTCTGAGGGCGGTCATCACCCGGTTCTTCTGCTCGGGGGAGACCCGCGCGAAGATGGCCCCGTGCTCGGCCTGGACAGCAAGGGCGGCATCATCGAGAGCGTCTACATCAGCCCCGACCAGGAGGCGCTCGGCGGGCAGGCCGACGTCGCGGGCGATCTTGCGCGTCACGTGTTCGTTATCACCGGTCATCACGACCACCGCGATGCCGTCCTCGTGAAGCGCCTGGAGGGTGGCGTGGACGCCTTCTTTCGGCGGGTCGAGGAAGGCGCCGAACCCGACGAGCACCATCTCCCGCTCTTCGTCTCGGGCGTAGGCCGGCTGCTTCTCCACCGGCCTGACGGCGACCCCGAGGACGCGGTAGCCTTCTGCCCCCAGGGCCTGGTAGACGGCCTCCGCCTTCGCCCGGCGCGCGGCGTCGAAGGGCTGGTCAACGCCGGCGATGCGCACCGACGTGCAGACATCGAAGACGTCTTCGGCGGCGCCCTTGGTGATGAGGAGGCACTCGTCACCCCGCGCGACGACCACGGACAGGCGCCGCCGGCCGAAGTCGAAGGATATCTCGTCGAGCTTGATGTACTGGTCAATGGCGGGGTGCGAATGCGTGAGGATGGCGTCGTCGAGGGGGCTCTTGATCCCGGCTTCGAAGAAGCTATTCAGATACAACAGTTGCATCACCCGGTCGTCGTCGTGGCCCTCGGGGTCCAGGTGCCGGTCGAGGACGATCTCGCCCTCGGTAAGGGTGCCGGTCTTGTCGCTGCAGAGGATCTCGATGCTGCCGAAGTTTTCGATGGAGGCGAGCTGCTTGACGATCACCTTCTTGCGGGCCATGGCCCGCGCACCCTGGGCCAGCGTCGCGGAGATGACGACGGGCAGCAGCTCGGGGGTCAGGCCTACGGCCAGGGCGATGGAGAAGAGCAGCGCCTCCAGAAGGGGACGGTGGAACCACACGTTCACCGCGAAGACGAAGATCACCAGCAAGACGATGACCCGCGTGACCATCAGGCCGAACCGATGGATGCCGCGGTCAAACTCGGTCTCGGGAAGACGCTGCGAGAGTCTGGCCGCGATGGCCCCGAACGCGGTGGCCGCGCCGGTGTGGACCACCACGGCCGTCGCCAGGCCGGTCTGGACGGTGGTGCCGAGGAAGACACTGTTGGTGGCCTCGAAGATGCTCACCGAGGCGGCGGCGAGATCGGCCACCTCCTTCTCGACGGGCAGCGATTCCCCGGTGAGCGCGGACTCGCGCACTTGCAGGTCCTTCTCCTCGAGCAAGCGCGCATCCGCGGGCACGAGATCGCCGGCGTTGAGCCTGATGATATCCCCGGGAACCAGATCGGCGACGGGAAGCTCCTGGTCCCGTCCATCGCGCACCACACTCGCCCTGACGGCGACCTGGCTCCGCAGTTCCTCCACGGCCCGCCGCGCCCCGAAGGACTGGTAGAAGTTCACCAGCACACTGAGCAGGACGATGGTGATGATGATGGCGGCGCTGACCCGTTCGCCGGTGGCCGCGGAGACGATGGCGGCGCCCAAGAGGATGAGGACCAGGGGGTTGAGGAACAGACGTAGGACCTCGGCGAGCGGCGCCAGTCGCGACTCCCGGGCGAGGCTGTTGGGGCCGAACTGGCGGAGCCTGTTCTCGGCCTCGAGTGTGGTCAGGCCGTGCGGCGCAGCCTTGAGTTGCGCCAGCAGCTGGTCCAGTGGGATCCCCCAGAAGTCGTGCGCTTTGTTGACGGTCATCCCCTAGCCCCCGGAGGCGTGTGGCCGACTGCTGATCGAGCAGCGGCTGCGGATGGTTCGCCGCGGCAAGCTGGCATCCTGTGTCATCAGGCGAAGAGTTGAGGAGTCGAGGAGGCCGGGAGGGGGACGCGAACGGGGCAGGAGCGGCGGACGCCTACGCTCCCAGGACGGCGATCCCCTCTGGCAGGCCGTCTGGAACTCGAACCCTGGGCCCCCCGCGGCTCAAGTGCAGGAGAGCAGCAGAACCGTGCGGCAACGGCCGGAAGGGGGTGGGGGGAGAGCGAGGGTGACATCAAGGGCAGTGCTCCACTTTGACAGTGTCGAGAGCGGCCTTGACAATGCGAGCGACGGGTGGGTCATCGTCGGTCACCAGAATCCTCTTAATAGAGCAGCTCCTTGCTGACCTCTTGGTCTTCTTCGGGTTCCCTCCGGCCCCCTGGACCGGCTCGGGACCTACTGAGGTACGGATTGCCTCCGAGGAAGGGTGAACCAGAACGTGCTTCCTCTGCCCTCCTCGCTGTCCACTCCAACCTCACCGCCATGGGCCTCGACGGCGAGCTTGCAGAACGCGAGGCCGAGACCCGTGGAGTACCTCTGCTTACCGGCCGGATTCTCGACCTGAAAGAACTTCTCGAAGATCCTCTCCCGGTACTCGGGTGGGATCCCGGGACCCGTGTCCTGCACGAGGACGCGCGCGCTATCAGCGCCGGGTTCGATGCTTACCGTGACCCGACCATTGTCTGGCGTGAACTTCAGGGCATTGCCCAGCAGGTTCTGGAACACCCGGGCGATGAGGTCGGCGTCGGCCATGACCGTCACCGGCTCGTGGGCGCCACTCAGCAGGAGTTGCCGGCCGCCCTTAAGGGGCTCCACCTTGGCGAGGGCCTCTCCAGCAATCGCGAGCAGCTCACACTGGGTCAGGTCGAGCTTCATCTCTCCGGCTTCCATCTTACTCATGTCCAGAAGCGAACTCACCATCTCCACAAGGTCCTCGGTAGAAGCGAGTGCCGTCCGGACGAACTCCCGCCCCTGATCTGACAGGCTCTCTCCCTCGAGCGTCTCCAGCGTTTGCAGGAAACCGTAGATGGCCGTTAGCGGCGTTCGCATGTCATGCACGACCATATGCACAAGGTTGTCCCGAAGCTCCTCGAGCTTGCGAAGTTGCTCGTTGCTCTCCTGGAGCGTCTGCTCGAAGCGTTTCAACGCGGTGACGTCGCGCGCGGCGGCGAACACGCCCTGCAGCCTCCTATCCCGGTCGTACAGGATGATCGCATTGTAGGACACTACCGTTTCCTTGCCGTCCCTGGCGCGCGCGGTCAGCTCGTAGTTGGTGACCTTGCCTTCGGTCAGCACCTGCTTGATGCTCGCCTCGGCCCGCTCCGGATCGGTGAAGTAGTTCTTGAACGGCGCGCCGATCAGCTCGTCGCGGGTGCAACCGGTGAGTGCCCCCATCTGCTGGTTGACATCGGTAATGATGCCTTGGGAATCAGTGGTCATAATCGCGTCTATGTTGGATTCGATGAGAGAGCGGGTATAGAACTGCTGGTCGCGCAGGCGCTGATCGAGTTTCTTCTGCTCTGCTTCGACCTGCTTGCGCGCGGTATTATCGGTGCCGATCAGCAGATAGCCGATGATCCCACCTTGAGCATCACGCAGCCCGGTGACCGACACCACCGCCGGAAAGCGGCTGCCGTCCTTGCGGATGTAGGTCAGTTCGTAGATGTCCTCGATCCCGCGCGACGCCTTGAAGACCAAGGCCTCGAGGCCCGGCGTGATCGAGACTCCCAGCTCGAAGCTCAAGGCTTTGGCGCGCGTTATTACTTCCTGCGGATCGGAAATCTCGGCCGGGGTGATCCTATTCACCACATCGGCGGCTACGTAGCCCAGCATGCGCTCGGCGCCGACATTGAATACCTGAATGACGCCTCTCTCGTCGGTGGCGATGATCGAGAAGTTGGCACTGTTGAGAATGGCGGTCTGCAGGGCCCCTGTCACGAGCGCCCCTTTGCCGCCGGCGAGGCGCTGTTGGCGGAGGGCATCCTGGAACTGGTCCGGGGTGATGAAGCCGGCCGCGATCAGTATTTCTCCCAGCTGTTTGGTCTCTGGTTGCATAGGCCCGGGACCTTTCTGTGCGAGAGGATCGGTATCAGTGTGCACTTGTCGTTGGCGAGACGCCAGGAGATAAGGAGGGATCTCCGAACTCCTGAGGCGAGGCCCGCTTCGTCGCCCTGGGCCTGCGAATCCCATGTCGCTCGCAAAGGAATGGCCCGTCGTTTCCAGGAACGCCCTCTGCTTCTCCCATTTCTGTAGATCGGAGGCAGGAGCAGGTCGAGGGGCTCTTGCCCGTGACGAGGCGGGGTCATCACGGGCAGCGGGGGACTACCCGAAACGTGCGCCGCGTGGCTCCCCGCGATGCGGAGCAGGCGCCGGGGTCGGCCAGCCCTGGCCCCTGTTCGACAGGTCGGGTCACGGGCCAGGGCAGACACGGAGCCGAGGGCGAATGCCCCTCGGCTCCGTCTTCGCTGCCGGAGCGGTATGCTACTTCGCTTGCTGCGCCGCAACGATGCGCTGCGCCTCGGCCGTCGAGAGCCATACTCCCTGGTCCTTGAAGGCGGTCCATTTCAGGTACCCGGCCAGCGACATGTAGTTGGTTTCCGCCACGAACGGCTGGAGGCCAGAGACATTCGGGTACTCACCGACAACCGGAGTCGTCTGGTCCTGCGCGGCGGCCGGCTGCGCTGCAGCCGCGATGACCATCACCGACAGCACCGTCACGAGCAACAGCATCTTCAACGCTTTCATCATGTAACACTCTCCTATCGAGTCTGGGCGTCTCTTCGCCCTTGCGTCACTAGCACTGACCAATGATCGGTGGCGGGGTTCACGTGCTACCGATTGCGGAAGTCCCGGTATTGGTGCTGGATCGGGTCCGGCGAACTGCCGAAGGCGACGATGTACCAGTCCGACCCCAGCTTGCGCAGCCGATACGAGATGTAGAGGTCGCGCTGACTGCCGTCGGGATCGTTGAACACCTGGCGACCGCTGTAGAAGACTTCCCGGCGCGAGATCCACACGGGATCGCCAAAGTCCACCGAGTCGCTCTCGGTCGTGGTCATCGCGTCGGCCGTCATCGCGTAGAAGTCGGCGGTCGAACACGTATACGAGTATTTGCCGTTGAAGTAGATGCGGATGTCAGTCTGGTCCGTCAGGTGGGCGGAGAACAGGGCGGGGTCGTCGGCCATCCAGGCCTGGCCGATATCGTTGATGGCGCGCCCCTGGCCCGCGACGTCGAGCTGGCGGCCCGACCGGTAGGGAGCCGGTGTGTAGGTGTACTCATCCTGATAGTAGACGCGATCCGGGTAGACCCAACCGGGAGACCAGCCGTACAGGCTGTAGACCGATGGGTAGAAGCCGGGGTAGTTGAACGCGTACCAGTCCGGCTGGCTGAAGTAGAACGGGTAGAACAAGGTGATGGAGATGAAGCTGCGGTGTCCGTGATGGTGGAACCCGTAGAATCCATCATCCTGGTCGAAGTACCCCGCGTAGAAGCTCGTCCTCGGCAGGACGACGTAGTCGTGGCGGGGGTGTCCGAAGACTCTCGTGATCGTCCCGTAGTGGCGATTGGTCTCGGCGAAAGAGGACGGGCCAAACACCCTCGCGCCCACCGGGATAGGGTTCCCGATCCAGTCGTGAGTGGGATGGCCGCCGCGCGGGGTCGCGGCGGAGTTCATCTGCTTGATCCAGCCATTGAGCTGTTGCACGCCGCGTTGACGCACCTGCGGAGTGATGGTGACCGCCTTACGCCCGGCTTGAGGGCCACGGAACGATGCGGGGGGAATCCTTCGGGTCAGCGCCTCGCGGCTGACGGGGCCGGGAGGCGGCGTCTTCACCGCCGGCGGCAGGCCCTGGAGCGCTCTGCTCGGCCGCTGAGGCCTCACGACCGCCGGCATGCGGGGAGCGGCGGGTGCTGCGCCTGCCGGTGGCTTTACTCTCGGCGTGCGCCTGGCCTTAGGCTGGCCAGCCCGGGGGGTTGGAGGCGCGGTCGGGGCTCGGGGCGGCGCGGCCGTCGGGCCGGTTGGCTGGCGCCTCTGCCGCGCCTTGGCCGCGGGCTGGGACGGGGTCGTCGCGCCAGTCGTGGCGCGCCGCTGCCTCTTGGGCACGGCGCGCGTCTTCGCGGAGGGCGGGAGCTGCTGAGGCGCCCGCTGCGGGGCCGCCTGCTGGGGCGCAGATGGCTTCTTCGACGTCGCTTGCTGGCCCGCGGGCGGCTTGGACTTGCGGCGGGCACCCTTGGTCTCCTTGGCCGGCGCGTTTTCATTCTGCTTCTGTGCTTGCGCTCCGCCTTTGTCGCCGCGGCCCTGGTCTTGCTGGGCCAGGCTCGATCCCGGGACCAAGACCAGGCCGGCGAGGGCGGTGGCGACAACTGCGGCACGCCACGCGGAGGCTTTCCATCCCATATCTCATCTCCCTTTCCGGTCGAACGCGGCACACGCTCTACCCGCGGTCAGTACCACTCGCACTTTTCGTTACCAAGTGGCAATCACCTTGTGTACCGATCTCGCGCCATCCACCTGTAGCCAAGAAGATGCACAGTGCGGGTCGAGGAGGCGAAGAGGCAAGAAGGCGGACAGGCGAGGAGGTCGGAAGGACAACGGCCCCAGGGCCCCCTGGTAGGCCGTCTGGGACTCGAACCCAGGACACCCGGATTAAAAGTCCGGTGCTCTGCCAGCTGAGCTAACGGCCCACGCCGTTTGACTGTAACAGCTTGGGGGTTCGAGTGTCAAATAGGTGGGAATGGTGGAACGTTTCGGCGCTGACTCTCGTCTACATATAGGGAGAGGGAGGAGGCTTTGCGCGTAAGTGGGGTGCGTATGTGTGGCCTCTTTGACATGGCGAAGTTTGCGGGGGTGCAGTTCTCGGCTATAGTGGCGGGGTTTGCGGCAGGGACGCGAAGAGGAGAGGGGCTGGCAGGTCTTCTTTTGACCGTGGGTGGCGCATGGGGGTTGCAATGGGCAAGAGGGTATTGTTGGTAGACGATTGCGCGGCGAGTGCGGAGCCGATCGGGGAGGCCCTGGCCGGGGCCGGGTATGAGGTGGTTTCGGCCTCCAACGGGGCGGACTGTATCCGCGCGGCGGATGCGGCGCGGCCGGACCTGATCGTGCTGGAGGCGCAGATGCCCGTGCTGGACGGGGTGGCGACGCTGCGGCTGCTGCGGGAGCACGCGGAGATGCGCCGGGTGCCGGTGATCCTGTTGAGCGACAGGGAGGGGCCGGTGGACCGCGCGCGGGAATGGGCGTCCGGGGCAGACATGTACCTGACCCGGCCGGTGTCGCCGCGCGCGGTGCTGGCCGCGGCGAACTGGCTGGTGCACGAGAAGGGGTTGTGGCCGGCGGCGTGAGCTAAAGCGCCCTACGCGGGCGGCTCGGCGCCCTTGACAGCGCCTTTCACGCGACGGCAGCGGACGAGCACCGCGGCCGCGGCGATGAGCAGCACGGCTCCGATCCCGATCACCCAGGCCGCGACGGGCAGCCCTGCCCGCGCGTCGCCCGGCGCGTCGGGCTCGAGGCCGCCACCTGGCCGGTGCCGCCGGCCGCGCAACGCGGCGGCGGCGGACCCGGCCGTCAACGGGCCGCCTCCCATGCTCTGGGTCCCGCCGAGGACCGCGCCGTCCGTGGCATCGACCCAGTAGATCAGGCGGCCTTCCCCCATCGGCCCTTTCCGAGTCAGGTTCACGATCCAGGCCGTGCGGGTGGGCGCGTCGTAGCGCGTCCAGCGCACCGGCGACGCGCTCCAGTAGCCGTTCGGGTGGACCACCTTCAGTTCCGGCTCGCCGGCCGGCTCCACGGCCACGCCCGGGCGCTGCTCGGCGGCCTTCCGCGCCAGATCAACCGCCTGGTCCTTCGCGATCTCCACGCGAGTGTTGTCGGGCAATCGGCTCGACCAGCGGAGCGAGGCGCTCCACACCTGGCCGGTCGCCGCGTTGAGCAGGGCGAAGGCCCCGTCGTCCTCGAAGAGCACTCCCTGGGGGGTGCGACGATTCCAGCGCACGGTCCACTGCTCCGGCAGGCCTTCTCCATGGCTCGCGCATCTCGCTTCCCCGAAGACGGCGTCGGCGGGAAGCCCGAGGGCGCGGAGGGCTTTCTCGCCGGCTGCCCTGGCGCCGGCCTCGTCCAGACGGCGCTCGCCTTCGGCCTCCGCCGCCGAGAGGGTCGCCCAGTGGATCACCGCGCCGGAGTTAGCGTCTACCTCGTACTCGCCGAAGCTGTGGAAACGCACCTGCCACGCGGGTGGCTTGAGGTAGTTGGTATTCGGGTCGAGATAGCTGACGGTGGCGTCCTCACCGAACGGGAGGCGCTCGCGCTTGGCGAAGGCGGCGACGATCTGCTTCGCCTGCTCATCGGTGATCCGCACGGTGCCGGGCGCGGGTCGATGGGTGGGCGGAGGGGGCACTTCGGCGGGGGCCGGGGGCGCAAGCTCGGCCATGGTAGGGATCCGCGGGTGGACGCCCTTGAGAGACTCGCTCGCGGAGACGAGGGCGCCGGTGCGCGCGTCGAGTCGGACCGTGGCCCGCTCTGTGCCGGAGCCTTTCCAGGTCAGGGCCCACTCCTGCGCGCGCTTCTCCAGACTCGGCTCACCCTTCACTCCCATCGCGGCGGCAATGGCCCGGCCGCGCGCGAGGGCCTGCTCGCGGCTCAGGGCGGAGAGGGACTGGGGCGGGGCAAGGCTCTTCGCGGCGAGGATGGAGCCGTCGGCGCCGTCGAGGATCACCTGCGTGCTGCCGGCCAGCGTGACCGTGTGCTGCCTACGGGGGCGGGGATTGGAGTTGAGGCTCGCGCCGTCTCGGCCGGAAGGGGAGCCGGCCGCCTCGGCAAGCGCCCTCGCGATCGCCATGGCCTGCTCGGGCTTCACGGGCCAGGACTCCGGATTCTCAGGGCGGGCCCTGAACTCGGCCTCGGTCCTCTGCGCGATGGCGATCAACTGCTCGACGGCCTGCCCGAAGGCGGGTCGCACCTTGAGGCTCATGGAGCTATCCTCAGGGCCCACCATCCCGCCAAGATACCACACCTCCTGCCGTTGACCGCCGGAAGGGCCGAGAAACGCGATCATCACGGCACCGGCCTCCGCGGCGGCGCCGGCCATCCCCGGTCCCTGTTCGGCCTTCTCCACCTCCCGCACGATGATGCTCCAGGGGCCGGCCCCCTCCAGTGCGGGGTTGATGCCGCCGCCGTGATGACGGCCCACGGTGGCGAGATTGAGATAGGAGTTGCTCCTGAACAGACTGATCATCCGCGCTTTGAACTCGGAGAAGGTCTCCGCGCGCGCGGGAGCGCCGGGAGCGAGGGCAGCGACGCCGAAAGCCAGCAGGGCGACAAGCCGGACGACACCAGGCCTGCACATGGAATGCCTCCCCTTGTGGCAGGAAGCCACTCACACTATGATTCGCCGAGGGCGTGAAAAGTTCCCTGTCGGAGGCGGTACGGAGACAATTGTGCTTCCGCGGGCCTTCGTGCTACAGTGGTTCAACCATGGCTGAGGTAGTGCGAACGTGGTGGGCGCGGCGGGGCTTGAGGCGGGAGATGCAGTCGCTCTGGCCGGGGCGCGGCCCGCGGGTGATGCAGGTCGGCATCACGGAGCGGTGCAACTACCACTGCCTGATGTGTGCGACCCATTCGCCGTTGGTGCCGGGGCAGCCGCCGGAAGGCGAACGCCCCCAGATGCCGCTGGCGCAATTCCGCGCGCTGGTGGAGGAGCTGGGCCGGCTGGAGGTGGGCTGGGCGGACCTGGTAGGGCTGGGGGAACCACTGCTCCACCCGGACTTCTTCGAGATGGCGGTGGCGGCGAAGGCGGCGGGGCTGAAGGTCCACCTCTCCACGAACGGGGCGATGCTGACGCTGGCGAAGGCCGAGCGGCTGGTGGAGATCGGCCTCGACAGCATGAACGTGAGCATCAACGCGGGGTCGGACGACGTCTACCACGAGGTGCACCCAACCGCGTCGGTGGGGGCGCGGGAGCGCATCTTGGAGTCACTGCGGGCGATGCGGGCGCACGCGACGCGGATTGGGAAGCCGGTCCCGCTGATCGGCCTGACGGCGGTGGTGTTCAAGCAGACGTATCGGGACCTGCCGGCCCTGGTGCAGGCGGCGGCGGAGACGGGGGTGATCCGGGTGGGGTTCCTGCCGATGGCGGCGGTGGCGGCGACGCAGGCGCTCGCCCTGAGCGCGGAGGAGTGGCAGGAGGCGCGGGGGGTGCTGGCGGCCGCGGAGGAACTGGGACGGCACGTGGGAGTGAGCACGAACGCGCCGTCGCTGCTGGCCGCGGAACAGCCGACGGCCGCGCGGGAAGCGCATCGGCGCATTTCGTGCTATGCGGGGCACGTCTTCGGGCTGGTCTATGCGGACGGGCAGGTGCGGTTCTGCTGCGGGTGCGGCCTCACCGTGGGCAACATCAACACGCAGTCCTTTGGGGAGATCTGGCACGGGCGCGAGTACGTGCGGCTGCGAGAGATGGCGCTGGGGCTGCCCCGCACGGGCGAGGTCGCGGAGGGGTGCACGTGCCTGTCGAGCTGCCCGCACACTCCGCACAACATCGCGGTACACAACGCACTGTACCCGCGGGCCGCGCGGCCCGCGCCGGTGACGCTGGACCGGCGGTTCGTGCCCGAACCACGCTAGGCCCGGCCGCGGGGCTCGCGGGGAATCCCTCCACGCTTCCCGCACACCCCTTTGACCGGGCGCGGCAGGGGGTGGTAGAATCCGCGGAATCCCGCGAGAGGTCAGGCCTTGTTCCCAATCCCGCTGCGTGACGAGAACCCGACCCGCACCTTTCCCATCGTGGTGGTGCTGCTGATCGGGGTGAACATCGCGGTCTACGTCTACCAGTCGCTGCTCTCCGACGTTGACCTGTTCCTCTTCCGCTACACCTACTCGGTCATCCCGGTAGTGGTGACCGGGCAGGCGAAGATGATGGAGGCGATTGGGGCGGCCTACCCCCAGGCCTACGGCTATCTCACGCAACACGGCCTTCAACCGCACGCCCTGGCGCCGGTCTGGCTGACCATCTTCAGCTCCATGTTCCTCCACGGCAACCTGGTGCACCTGGGTGGGAACATGCTGTACCTGTGGATCTTCGGGAACAACGTGGAGGACATCGTGGGCCACGTGCGCTTCCTGATCTTCTACCTAGTCTGCGGGGTGATTGCGGCGATGGCGCAGATCGCGCTGACGCTGCACTCGCCCGCGCCGATGCTGGGGGCCTCGGGGGCGGTGGCGGGGGTGCTGGGGGCCTACTACCTGCGCTTTCCCACCGCGCGGGTGCTGACGCTGCTGTGGATCCTGTACTTCGTGCAACTGGTGTATCTCCCGGCGAGCTTGCTGCTGTTCCTGTGGTTCCTCTTGCAGGTAATCCAGAGCGTCACCTCGCTGGGGGGCAGCGGCGGAGGCGGAGTGGCGGTGTTCGCGCACGTCGGGGGGTTTGTGGCGGGGTGGCTACTGGTGCGGGTCTTCGCCCGCGGCGGAGGGCGGCCGCGGGGGATTCGGTGGGAACGAGGATAGGCCTACTCGGGCGGGGTGGCGGTGGGAGGCGGGGGCAGGGGCACGGGCGGGAGGGCGCGCAGGCGGCGCAGGCTGTCCCGCGCGTAGCTGTTCTCCGGGTCTAGGTCGAGGGCGGCCTGGTAAAAGCGCACGGCTTCGGCCAGATCGCCCTTTCGCTCGTTGGCCACCGCGAGCCACACCAGCAGGTTCACGTTCCTGGGCTCGAGGGCGAGGCCCGCGCGGAACTCCTTGATGGCTTCGGCGTAGTGGCCGCCATCGCGCTGGCCGGCATTGATGAAGGCATCGCCGATGTCAATGTGGGCCGCGCCCAGCTTCAGGTGAGCGTAGACGAGCAGGGGCGGAGGAAGATCGGAGGGCGCGGGCGTGGGGGGCGCGGGATTCTGCTTGGGGTCCGCCTTGACAGGCTTCGCTTCGGCCAGCAGGGGCACGACGATCTTGCGGATGCTCTCCGGAGAGGCGGGGCCGTAACCGATGAGGCGCTGGCGCACGACGCCCGCGCGGTCAATGATGAACAGGGCAGGGAGGCCGTTGACGCCGAAGAGGCGGGCCACGCTCCCGTTGTCGAGGCAGATCCTGGTCGTGAGCTGGAGGCGGGAGGCGAACTCGGCGGCGTGGGCCTTGTCCTCGCGCTCGATGACGGGCAGCACGACGAGGTCCTTGTCCTTGAGTTCCCGCCCGAGGCCCTGCAGGTAGCGGAGTTCGTCGCCGGCGCGCTTGACCCAGGAGGAGGTAAAACAGATGGCCAGCACCTTGCCCGCGAACTCGGTGGAGGACAGGTGGGCCCCCTCGACGGTGGCACAGGAGAACTTCGGCAGCTTGTCGTTCACGGAGAGCGCCCGCGCGGGGGCGGGGAAGAGGGCGAGAAGCGCGAGGCCCGCCAGGCAGGTCCCGAGGAATGGCCGCAGCATCTTCATCTCGCCTCCAGGGAGAACGACTCGCGCCTGTCGGGGGGCGACAAGCGCGAGGACAAGGTCTCCGCAGATGGGCTGCTATCTCTTCTGGCGAGGCACATAGTCAGTGGTCAGCCGAAGTCCATAGTCGAGGGAGGCCGGGAGCTTGGTGGCAGCGGCGGCTGCGGGCGCGCGGGCGGCGCCGGGTTGGCGAGCTGCGCCAGCTTGTCGCCCCGCACCGGGGCCTCCCATCTCGCCGCTGCGCATCCGGCCGCGGCCCATCCCCCCCTCGCCCATCATGCCCTGGGCGAGGGAGAGGGTATAGGAGGGTGCGGCGGCGGTTGCGCCGGCGGCCTTGAACTCGACACGGCCGAGGATCTTGTCCTCGGTGTGAATGATGTACCCGCTGTGGCGGGCGAGGTAGGTGACACGGTTTCCTTGCAGTTCGACCAGGCGTGCGCTCTGGAGGCCCTGGGGCGCGCCGGGCTGGCGGGCCGCGCCGGGCTGGGCGGCGGCTCCCGGTCGGCGGGCCGCGCCCGGTCCGCCCATATTGCCGGCGCGCATGCGGCGGCCCATCCCCATCCCCTCGTCTCCCATCATGCCCTGGGTGAGGGAGACGGTATAGTCCGGCGCGGCAGCCGCGGTGGCGGGAGCGCCGAAGAGCATGAGCTGCGGGATGCTGTAGGTGGAGGTGATCACCGCGCACTCCTGATCGGAGTACCAGCGCAGGCCCTCGAAGGTGTGCTGCCCTTGAGTATAGACCGTGCGCTTGCTGAAGAGATCGGGCAAGACACCGATGGGAGATTGCCAGGTATCACCGACCAGCACCGGGTAGTCAGGAAGGGCGAGGGAGATCTCGCCCACGGGGATGCGGGTGGTGCGCACCGCCGTCACGCGCGGCACGGTGAGGCCGTTTCGGGACACCTGCACCATGGCGTACTGCCCGATCTCGGGCAGGGAGCTGCGGGTGGCGCCGACGGTGAGCCATCCATCCTTGACCCGGTTGCGGAGCAGGACGGAGGTGCCCTGGTAGAACGGATCCATCACCGTCTGACTCAGGTCGGCCCGCATGGTCGCGGCGAGCACGTCATAGCCAGCGGGGAGTACTTCGTTGGTTCCCGGGGTGGCGAGTTCGCCCCGCGCGTTGACGGTGCGGTCGAGGACATCCTCTTCGCCGAAGCGCACCGCGAGGAGGACGCCGCCGCTGGGGGCCTCCACGGTGTTCTTGACCTCGATGCGGATGGAGCTGGAGCCCTGGAACTGGGCGCGGGAGTTGAACGCGTCGATGCTCAGGACGTGGGGCCCATCCTCCATGCCGGAGGTGTCCCACCGCATGATGAAGGGCGAGGCGGTGGAGTAGAGGAACTTGTCGTCCGCGCGGAAGAGGACGTAGCCGCCGGGCTGGGGCCAGGAGGCGCGGACCGTGACCACGCCTCGGACTTTCGCGTCGGTCTTGGGAGAGAGGATCTCGACTCCGCCGGTGCTTTCCGCGGCCGGCCGGGCGGGGGCGACTTCGGGGGCGGCCGGCTGGGCCGGGGCGGCGGTCGCCTTCTTCGGCGCTTTTGCGGGGGCCTTCGCCTTGGCGCGCGGCGCGCCCCAGAGGAGTCCGACGCTGGCGCAGGCCACCAGAAGGGTGGCCGCGAGCGCCCACAACAGCCGCGAGTGCGTCTTGCCTGTTCTCATCCCTATGCTCCTATGCGGCTCGGGTCGCACCTCGTCCGCGGGGGCGCGACCGTAGTGCTCTTGCCACACCGTCTGGCTCGAGTCCTAGCACTACGGATTCCCCTTTCGACGCCGGGGGGCCGCCCCCTCCCGGCCCCCGGCCATCTTGGGGCCGATCCTTCTCCGCCGCCGGCGTCCTCCTGTTAGATGGAGAAGGGGGGCGGATTGTTCCCGCGGGGAGAGGGCTGCGATGGAGCAAACAGGCGATTCAGCCAGGGGTCGTCTTGACAAAGGCGGAGCGGTGCGAGTAGGATGCAACGTGGGTATTCTAGAGCAAACCCGCGCGCGTGCGCGCGGCCGGAGGAGACGGTGCGCCCTATCTCCCCAATCGGGTACCATGCCAAGCGGGACCAGCATCGCCGGAGGCTGACCCGTGCGGCTCATTTCTCAGGCACGGTGTACCTGGTGGTGGGAGGAGGTACCGACCCGCTAGCGCGCCGCGTTGGCGGGTCTTTCTGTTGCTGGGGGACGGTGGGATAGCCAGCCGAGGTATGACGGACGCATGGACGGAGTGCTCGTACTCAACCACAACTACCAGCCGCTGAATGTCACGAACGTGCGGCGTGCGCTCGGGCTGTTGTACCTGGGGAAGGCGCACATGGTGGAGCGCGACTCGAAGGTGTTTCGCTCGGAGCGGATGCGGGTGATCATGCCGACGGTGGTGCGGCTGAACCACCACGTGCGGCGGCCCACGCCGGTGCTGCGCGTCTCGCGAAAGGCGATCTTCGCGCGGGACGAGCACGTGTGCCAGTACTGCGGGGCGCGCAACGTGGCGCTGACGATTGACCACGTGACTCCCAAAGACCGCGGGGGCACGAGCGACTGGAGCAACCTGGTGTGCTGCTGCACGAAGTGCAACAACATCAAGGGGAACCGCTCTCCGGAGGAGAGCGGGATGCGGCTGCGGCGGCGCCCGTTCCGGCCCAAGTACATCCCCTACATCAGCTACACCAAGTTCGTGGCAGCGGCCACCAACCCGGTGTGGCGCCCCTACCTGGCCCCGTACGGCGATCTACCTCCGTCGTCGTGGGAACACTAAGGGGACAGAGCAGGGACCGGCACGGCCAGGAGAAGCGAGCAGTGCGGTATCCAGTGGTGGTGATCCCGGATGTGGAGGACGGGGGCTTCGTCGTGGAGTCCCAGCATCCCGGGCTGCGTTAGTCAGGGCGAAACCGTCGAGGAGGCGATGGCCAACATCCGGGACGCGATCGAGGGATGTCTGGCGGTGTTGAGGGAAGCCGGCGAGCCAGCGCCGCTCTTTGCCACTGGGGACTGACCGTCGAGGAGTTCCTCGAATCCCTGCGTTGATCGTGGCCGCGCGCGCGGCGTCACCGTCCCGTGCGGGAGGCCAGGGAGAGGGCGAGGTCGGCGACGTCATCCGCGGCCGTGGGCTTGCCGAGCAGGCGGCTGGCCCGCGCCATCTCCTCCAGACGATCCCGATCCCATAGCAGCGAGCGGAGGGTGCTGGCCAGCAGTTCGGCATTGAGTTCCCCATCGAGGATCATGATCGCGCCCCCGGTGTCGCGGAGGGGCTCGACGTTGCGGACCTGCTCGCCGGTGGTGGCCTGGGACCAGGGGATGAGGATGGCGGGGAGGCCGCGGGCGGCGATCTCGGCTACGGTGGAGGCGCCGCCCCGGGTGATCACCAGGTCGGCGGCGGCGAGGGCGTGGGGGTAGTCCTTGTCCAGGAAGGGGACGGCCCGATAGTGGGGGACGAAGTCCCGCGCCTCCTCCCGGGAGAGCGCGACCCGGCCCGGGCCGCGGTCGCCGGTGACGTGGAGGATTTGCACGGAGCGCATCCTGGGATCCACCTTGCCGAGGAGGCGCAAGGCGCCGATGAAGGACTCGTTGATCTTGCGCGATCCTAGCGAGCCGCCGATGACGGCCACGGTGCACAACTTGGGATCCAGGCCGAGGGCCTGGGCGCCCTCCTCCCGGGTGAGGGTGGCGAGCTCGCGGCGAACCGGCAAGCCGGTGGTGAGGACGCGCGCCCCGTCGCGGACCAGCGGCTCGAAGGCGCGAATCTGATCCGACCATCCGACCGCGACAACGTCCACGAGGCGGGCCACCAGGCGGCTGGTGAAGCCCGGGGTCCGGTTGCCCTCGAGGGTGATGGAGGGGATGTGGAGCAGCCGGGCGGCGAGCATCACCGGCCCGGTGACGTAGCCTCCCGTGCCGACGACCACCCTCGGCCGGAAGCCGCGCAGGAGGAAGAGGCTCTGCAGGAGGGGGAGGAGGAGCACGAGCTCGAGGAGGGCGCGCACCCGCTGGAAGAGGTGGCTGAGGCCGCGGCCGGAAAGGCCGTGGACGGCGATGCGCCGGAAGCGGAGGCCGGCGGCGGGCACGGCGCGTGCCTCCATGCGGTCGCCCCCGATGTAGAGGATCTGGACGCGGGGCTGCTTGCGGCGCAGGGCCTCGGCGACGGAAAGGGCGGGGTAAACGTGCCCGCCCGTGCCGCCTCCGCAGAGGACGACTCGCGGCCCGCTTGACTCACTGTGCGCGCTCACGCCGCTTCTCACCCCTAGGAGCTGAATAGGTCTCGCACCCAGGCGACAATCCGACCCAGGATGGGAAGTGCCCGGACGGCCTCGCGCGTGTCGCTCCGCCGCGATTCGGCCTCCCGATGGGCATAGTACACCAGGCCGAGGCCGGTGGCAAGCGCCGGGGAATCGAGCATTTCGGCGGGTCCGGCGATGACGCGCGGTCGTCCCAGGCGCGTGCGGCAGCCGAGCACCTGGCCGGCAACAGGGGCGATCCCTGGGAGCAAGCTTCCGCCTCCGGTGAGGACGAGCCCGCCCGGCGGGGGCCAGCGCACGTGCGCGCCCTCCATCACCTCCGCGACCAGGCGGAACATTTCGTCCACGCGGGCGTGGATGACCTGACAGAGGAAGCGGCGACTGACGGTGGTCTCGCGATCGTCAAGCGCGACGCGGTCTTCCTCGGGAACCTGCCTGGGCAGGGCGCTGCCGTAGGCGAGCTTGACCTGTTCGGCGAAGGGGTGAGTAACGCCCAGCGCGACCGCCACGTCGTGGGTAACGTGGTTGCCGGCCACGGGCACGGCCCCGGTGAAGGCGATACTCCCCTCGACGAACAGCGCGACATCCATGGTGCCTCCCCCGACGTCCACGAGCAGCACTCCCAGTTCCTCTTCCTCCTCGGTGAGCACCGCGTCGGCCGCGGCGAGCGGTTCGGCCACCAACTCGGCGACGGAGAGGCCGGCCCCGTTCACACAGGTGACGACGTTCTCGATCATGGCGCGGGAGCCGGTGACGACGTGGGTGTCTACGGCAAGGCGGGTGGCGGAGAGGCCGACGGGGTTGCGGACGCGGGGCTCGCCGTCTACCCAGAAGCCGCGGGAGATGGCGTGAAGCAACTGCCGGTCGGGCGGGACGGAGACCGCGGCCACCGCAGAGGCCATCACTTTCTCGACCTCGGCCCAGCCGATCTGGCGATGGTGCCGGGGGATGGGCATGTCGGCGCGGGCGTTGAGGCAGGCGAGGTGCTGGCCGGTGATGCCCACCCACGCAGAGTCCACCTCGACGCCGGCTGCCTGCCGCGCCTGCGCGACCGCGGCGGTGATGGCGCGGGTGGTTTCTTCGAGGTCCACCACGGCGCCGCGGCGGAGGCCGCGGCAGGGGACGCAGGCGGCCGCGAGGAGCCTCACCTCGGCGCCGCGGGCGCCGATCACCGCGGCCACCTTGGTGGTGCCGACATCCAGGCCTAGCAGAAGATCCGGCTCATTCATGGGGCGTGGGCGAAGGCAGCCGCGCCTCCGGCCTTTCCTGCACTCCCGTTACTGCGGCCGCGCGGAAAACGCCTTCCTCAGGCGAGAGGAGAGGTGCGGGCGCGCGGAGACGACGGTTCACGAGCCGCGCGCGGAGCTGGCCTGGGCGGCGTCGCGCGCGGCCTCCCGGTGGGTGACGAGGAGGCCGCGGATGCGTCCGAGGTTGTTGAAGATGCGGATACCGAGGGCGACCGCGACGGCCAGGTAGAAATCCTGCACGTTGAGCTTGTCGCCAAGGTAGGCGAGGACGCCCGCGAGGACCATGTTGACGAAGAAGCCGCTGACGAAGATGGCCTCATCGAACTTGCCCTCGAGGCGCGCGCGGAGTCCGCCGATGATGGCGTCGAAGCCGGCGAGGATGGCCAGGCCGACGTAGTTGGCCAGGGGGGGCGGGAGGGCCGGCAGGAAGCGGAAGACGATGAGAAAGCCGAGCAAGAGGGAGAGAATAGGAAGCACGATCATCATTGGACTGCTCCTCCGGGAACGGGTTCGGGTGCCTTCGCTCGGGTCGGGTGGGCAAAGCGGAAGCGAGGCGCGACCGCGATGGCCGGCACATAGGCTTTGTCCTGACGGGCGAGCTTGATGCGGAATCCGTAGCCACGCAGCATGTCCAGTAGCCCGTTGGGCATGTTCAGCCCGGAGAGCAGCGTGTCGGGGTCGCCGACGGCCGTGAAGACGAAGGGCACTGGAATGGTCTCGTGGTTGACCTGCACGAGGGGGCCGGAGCAGACGATGGCGCTGCCGGAGACGATGCGCTGTCCGTTGAGGGAGACGGCTTCCGCGCCGCTCGCCCAGAGCAGGTTGGTCAACTGGAGCAGGTCGAAGTCATGGACGACAAAGCTGGAGTCGCCGAAATCCTTCTTCACCTGGGTGGCGCTGTCGCCCAGCTCGAGCGTGATGCCCTTGCCTTCGAGTGGGACGAGGCCGAGGGCCATCTTGCTCTTTTGGAGTTCCTCGTTGATCACGCCGGAGAGGCTGCCGCTGGTGGCCTCATTCTCATACCTGGTGAGCTGCGCTCGCAACTGCCCGATCTCTTCTTTCTGCTGGTCGAGCCGGACCTGTTGGCCGCGGAGCAGCTTCCCGGCATCGCCCCGCTGCCACTGGGAGGGGTCGTACTTGGTCCAGGTGTGATACTGGACTCCGAGCAGGCCGCCCATGACGAGGAGCATGCCGGAGAGGGGCAGGAGCCATCGCTCCCGTCCCGAGGCTGGTGTGGCTGTCATCTGTGTCTACCTTGGGGCCGAGACTTTCGGCCGCGGTGGGGTGCGCTGCCGCCAGTAGGCGGTGAGGGGGTCGTGTAGGTCGAGGAACTCGATGCGGTCGGCGGGCAGTTGCTCCAGGATGGTGGCCAGCAACTTGGCTTTGGCCTGAAGGTGGTCGGTCGAGCCCAGGCGCACCCGTGCGCCGGGCTCGAGGATGAGTTCCAATTCCCCATGACGATCCATCACCACCCGCGTGATGCGCAGGCGCGGATTCGGGCCCAGGGCCCGCAACGCGTGCAGCAACTCCGCCAACTCGCTTTTCGCGGCGGCGGAGCCGATGTCACTCGCGCTCAAATGGGGGGCGGCCAACTCGGGCAGCCCCCAACCCCACTCATTGCGTACAGTGAATACTACCCCGTTTGGGTCAATCAGCATCGCCTGCTTCTCGGCCCGGATCACGGCTGCGGCTTCCCGCCGCTCGACGGTAAGGATCAGGCGGCGGTGGAGGTCGCGCCGCACTCCCGCCTCCCGGACGGAGGGGAGGCTCTTGGCGAGCGCCACCAGCTTGCCGGTGGGGGCGAGGAAGATGTTGGTGTTGGCCGGGAGGTGGATCTTGGCCGCCACTTCCCCGGCCACCGCCGCGTCTCCCCGCACCTCCACCCCGGTGACCGCGAGGCGAGGGGAGTGGAAGACGATGTACACGGCTTCGCCGACCAGCAGCGCGGCCGCGAGGAAACTGAGGCGACGCAGCCACGTCAGCCCCCGCGTGGGCGACGAGGGGCCGGCGACTGCTCCCAGCCTGGGTCTATAGATGCCGCCGAGCGCCACCCTTCTGATGATCCTCCAGCGAAAGCTGTATGAGCGTCTCCACCAGCTTCGGGAAACTGATCCCCGCGGCCTCGGCCGCGCGCGGCACGAGGCTGGTCTCCGTCATTCCCGGGATGCTGTTCACCTCAAGAACATATACCTCGTCCGGGGCGACGATCATGTCAACCCGCGAAAGCCCGCGGCACCCCAGGGTATGGTGAGCGAGGAGCGTCAGCTCCCGCGCCCGCGCGGCCTGCGCCTCGGAGATGCGGGCGGGGATGATCTCTTCAGTGGCGCCGGGGGTGTACTTCGCCTCGTAGTCGTAGAACCCGCCGGTCGGGACGATCTCGATGAGGGGAAGCACCCGCGCGTCGTCGTTGCCGACGACGGGACCAGTGATCTCGATGCCAGGGACGAACTCCTCCACGATGGCCTCCGGCCCGTAGCGGAAGGCAAGGTCGAGGGCGGCGGGCAGTTCCCGCTCCGCGCGCACGATGGTGACGCCGATGGTAGAGCCTTCGCAGGTGGGCTTCACTACGCACGGGAGGCCGAGGGTGGAGGCGATCAACCGCGGGCCGGCCGCGCGCTCGGGCTCAGTGACGACGAGCCAGCGGGGGGTGGGAATCCCGGCTTGCTCAAACAACCTCTTGGAGAATGGCTTGTTCATGGCGAGGGCGCTGCCGAGGACGCCGGAGCCGGTATAGGGGAGACCGAGGATCTCGAGCAGGCCTTGCACGGTGCCGTTCTCGCCTGCGCCGCCGTGGAGGGCGATGAACACGACGTCCGGCTTGCCGTTGGGCAGGGGCTGGGCGGGGGCCGAAGAGGACATAGCCGGGGAGGAAAAGAGGAGGCGGGCGAGGTCGGCGGCGTGGGCACGAGAGATGTCGGCCAGGTCCACGGCCGAGACGTCGTAGTGCGTCCCATCGAGCGCGCTCACCACCTTGGCGCCGCTCTTCAGCGACACCTCCCGCTCGGCGGACGTTCCTCCCATCAGTACCGCGACGTGCAATCGTTTCATCGTCTGGACTGCTTTCTCCGGTGCTGAGATGCTAGGCCTCGCCGACTTGCTCGATTTCCGGTTCCAGGTCGATCTCGTAGCGCCGGAGGGCGAGGGCCTGGGCCCACTCCATCAGGGCGCGCACCTCCGCGGCGCGGGCCCGGCGCCGGTTAATGATGAAATTGGCATGCTTGCGCGAGACCTGGGCGTCGCCGATGCGGATGCCCTTGGCGCCCGCGCGCTCGAGGACCTTGCCGGCGGCCACCCCGCGGGGGTTCTTGAAGGCCGACCCGGCCGACCAGGCGCTGAGCGGCTGGCGCCCCTCCCGCTTGAGCCGCAGCCGGTCCATCTTCGCCTGCACCTCCTGCGGAGGGGCGGGGGTAAGCCGCAACTCCGCCTCCACCACCACCCACGTGCCGGCGCGGAGCAGGCTGTCGCGGTAGCGGTAGCCGAGCTGCTCCCGCTCCAGGCGGCGGACCTCCCCTCGCTCGTCCACGACCGTGGCGCCGACCACTAGGTCGCCGATGGTGCCGACGTCGGTGCCGGCGTTCATCACCAGCGCCCCTCCGACCGTGCCGGGGATGGAGACAAGGGACTCCAGGCCACTCCTCCCCACCTGGGCCGCTTCCTTGAGGAGGACCTGGAGGCGCCGGCCGGCGCCCACGACAACGCCCTCCTCCCGCCAGTGGACCTCGCTGAAGTTCGGGGTGAGGCGAACGACGAGGCCGCGCACGCCGCGGTCTCCGACGAGGAGGTTGCTGCCATTGCCCACCAGCTTGAGGGGCAGCCCCTTTTCCTGCGCGAAGCGCACCACGGCCACCAGATCCTCCAGGGCCTGGGGGACAACGAAGATGTCGGCGGGGCCACCGATGCGAAAGGTGGTGTGGCGCCGCATGCTCTCGTCCACTCGCACCTGCCCTCGCACGCAGGCGCGCAGGTCGGCCGCGGCCTGGGTGGCCGATCGCCGTTCGTCCAGGATCAGAGGCGCGAGAACCTGCTCCGCACTCATCGCCAATTCAGCCTCGCTTCCCGTGACGCGAGGCCAGCGCGCGATAGGTTTCGCGCGCCAGCTCACCAATATCTCCGGCCCCCATCATCACGAGAACGTCTCCGGGTCGCACTTGTCTTGAAATGTGAGATACCACGTTCTCCTTCTCCAGTTCAAGAACGGCCTCCTGTCCGCGCGCGCGGCGCAGTGGTTCCGCGATCAACGCGCGCGTGACCCCGGGAACAGGGGCCTCGCGGGCCGGATAGATGTCGGTCAGGACGGCCAGGTCCGCGCCGGCCAGGGCGGCGGCGAAACCGGCAGCCAGGTCGCGGGTGCGGGAGTAGAGGTGGGGTTGGAAGACCGCGACCAGGCGACGCCCGGGGTAGACCGCGCGCGCGGCGGCCAGGGTGGCCTCAATCTCGGTGGGATGGTGGGCATAGTCATCCACGATCACGACCCCAGCGGCTTCGCCCAGCACCTCGAAGCGCCGGCCCACGCCTCGGAAGGCCGCCAGAGCACGCCGGCCGGCCTCCAGCGGCGCGCCGGCCTGGCGCGCCGCGGCGAGCGCGCCCAGGGCGTTCACAAGGTTGTGCTCCCCCGGCGCGCCGATGTGCACCTCGCCGGCGTCCTGCCCGTCCACCGAGAGTCGGCAGCGTCCGCCCAGGCCCTCCGCGGCGAACTCTGTCCCCCGCACGGCCGCCTCGGGCTCCCGGCCATACCAGACGACAGGGCGGGGGAGCGGCGCGGCGAGAGGAAGCAACTCGCGGCGGTCCCGACAGAGCACCGCGCAGCCGCTCGGGGTGAGGTGAGAGAGGAAGCGGGCAAAGCTCTCTCGCAGGTGCTGCTCGGTGCCGTGATGGTCGAGGTGGTCGGGCTCAATGTTGGTGACGACGGCGATCTCGGGGGACAAGTCGAGGAACGACTCGTAGGCCTCGCACGCTTCCAGCACCATCCACTTACTGTCCCCAACAACGGCATTCCCGCCGAAGGGCGAGTAGTCGCCGCCGAGAAGCACCGTGGGCCGGAGGCCGGCCTCGACGAGGATATGCCCCAGCATCGCGGTGAGCGTGGTCTTGCCGTGGGTGCCGGAGACGGCGATGACACGGTACTCGCGGGCGAGTTCCGCGAGGGCTTCGGAACGCCGCTGGACGCGGAGGCCCAGTTCGCGGGCGCGCGCCAGCTCCGGATTGTCCTCCTTGATCGCGTCACTGATCACCACCCGATCGGCGCCCTCCACCTGAGCCGCGCGGTGACCCACGGCCACCTCGGCCCCCTGGGCGCGCAGGCGCGCCAGCACCGGGGAGGGCTGCATATCCGAGCCGGAGACGCGCAGGCCGCGCGCACACAGGAGCTGCGCGAGGGCGCTCATGCCGACGCCGCCGATTCCGATCAGGTGAACGCGCTCGCTCATGCGACCACCCGTGACACGCGGGGCCGCCGCTTCGCGCGGGCGACGTTGAGGAGCAGTCCAACCCCGATGAGAGAGAACAGCAGCGAAGAACCTCCGTAACTCACGAACGGCAGGGTGATGCCGGTGGTGGGGGCGCCGCCGGTGATGACTGCGATATTCAGGAGGGATTGTACCCCGAACACGCAGGTCACCCCCGCCGCCAGCAGGCCGGAGAAACGGTCCTCCGCGGCCGCCGCAATCTGCAGCCCGCGTCGCACCAGGAGGACGAGCAGAACGACGACCAGGCAGGTGCCGACCAGGCCTACCTCCTCGCCGGTGACGGAGAGGATGTAGTCCGTGGTCGGCTCGGGGAGGTAGAAGAACTTCGCCACGCCGTGGCAGTAGCCGCGGCCGAAGAGCCCCCCGGAGCCCAGCGCGGTGAGAGAACTGGTCATCTGGTAGTTGCCCGCCTGCTCCGCCTCGGGAGTGGGATGGATCCAGTCCACGATGCGCTGCCACTGGTAGGTCTCGTGGTGGACGGTTACGTCGTGGTGCATCTTGAGCCCGACGACGGCCACCGCAAGGAGGGCGACGGCGGCCACGTAGCGGAAGCGGGCGCCGGCGAGGTGGAAGAACACGAGCGTGGCCATCCCGATGACGGCCACCGTGCCCAGGTCGGGCTCTTTGGCCACGGAGCCGCAGACCAGGCCGAGGATCAACAGCGGCGGCAGCAACTGGCTCCAACGGCGCAGCCCTGCCGGGAACTTGGCGAAGTAGCGGGCGAAGACGACCACCAGGACCAGCTTGGCCATCTCGCTGGGCTGGAAGCTGAGCGGCATGCCGGGGATGAGGATGACGTACCAGGACCTGGCCCCGTTGACCTCGGTGCCGAACTTGTGCAGCCCGAGGAGGAGCACCAGAGTGACGAGGAGCAGCGGCAGGGCCCTATCTTGCAGCCGCGGGACAGAGAGCCGGGCGGCCCAGATGAGCCCGATAAGGCCCAGCAGGAGGAAGAGGGCTTCTTTTTGAAGGTAAACGAGCACGCCCCTGCTGCCGTCGCGGGTGACGATGGGGATGGCGGCGCTGATGACCATCGCCACGCCGATGGCGACGAGCAGCAACGCCGGGAGGAGGAGGCGCAGGTCCCAACCATGCGACTCCTCACCCACTAGCTCTGCTTGCGGCACACTCACGGCTCGAGACCCGCTCATGTTTCCCGCTCCGCGGCGGCCATCGCGCGCACTGCCTCCCTAAAGACACGGCCGCGCTCCGCCATGTTTACGAACATATCGAAACTGGCGCAGGCCGGGGAGAGCAGGACGACGCCCTCCGGCGACACTGCCCGGTAGGCCGACCATATCGCCTCCGGCAGGCTGTCCGCGCGCGCCACCTCTACGCCCGCGGCCCGCAGCGCCGCGCCGATCTCCTCCGCGGCCTCGCCCAGCACCACCGAGAAGGCGCCGCGCCGGGCCATGGCCTGCGCCAACTCAGCGAACTCATGGACCTTGGCGCGTCCGCCGAGGAGAAGGGCCACGGGGCCCTCGAAGGCCTCCAGCGCGGCCAGGGTGGCCGGCGGGGTAGTGGCTTGCGAATCGTTGACAAAAGTGACGCCGTTGACGGTGGCCACGATCTCCAGGCGGTGTTCGACACCGGGGAAGCGCCGCAGCGTATCCTCTGCCGCATCGAGGCCCGCGCCGACGGCCTGCGCGGCGGCGAGCGCGGCCAGGGCGTTGCCCAGGTTGTGCTTCCCCCGCAGCCGCAGGCTGCTCGCCGGGCAGATGCGGGCGCCTCCGACGCGCAGCCACCCATCGCACAGGTCCGCTCCTTCTGGGGCGGGCGCGGCTGTGCTGAACGGCAGCACCCGGGCGCGCGTACGCTCATGCATCGCCCAGGCGCCGGAATCGTCGCGGCTGATCACCGCCCTGTCCGTGGGCTCCTGGTTGGTGAAGATGCGCGCCTTGGCCTCCCGGTACACCTCCATCGTGCCGTGCCGGTCGAGGTGGTCGGCGAACAGGTTGAGCAGCACCGCCACCCGCGGCCGAAACTGTTCCGTTGCCTCGAGCTGAAAGCTGCTCACCTCGGCCACCAGCAGATCACCGGGAGCGGCCTCCGCCGCCAGTTGGACCAGGGGCACGCCGATGTTGCCGCCGACGCGGGCGGCCACCCCGGCGTCGTGCAGCAACTCTCCCAAGAGGGCGACCGTGGTGGTCTTGCCCTTCGTGCCGGTGACGGCGATGATGGGACAGGGGGCGAGCCAGTAGGCCACCTCGATCTCGGAGACGATGCGCACGCCGTGCCCCCGCGCCTGGAGCAGGGGAGGAATGTCGAGCGGCACACCCGGGCTGGGCACGATCAGTTCCGCGTCTTCGAGGCCGCGATAGGCGTCGGCGCCGGTGAGCACCGCGACGCCGGCACCATCGAGGGCGGCGATCTCCGTCTTCAGCTGCTCGGCCGGCTTGACATCGGACACCGTCACCTTGGCCCCGCGGGCGGCGAGCACGCGCGCCATCGCCCGCCCGGTGCCGAGGGCGCCGAGGCCGATAACGTGGACGCGCAGGCCGGCGAAGTCGGTCATAGGCGCCAGTGCACTCCCAGGAGGACGGTGACGCCGGCCGCCAGGAGGCCGACGATCCAGAAGGTGCGCACTACCCGCTGCTCGGACCAGCCGGACAACTCGAAGTGGTGGTGGATGGGGCTCATCCTGAACACTCGCTTGCCGGTGGTCTTGAAGGAGATCACCTGGATCACCACCGACGCGGCTTCGATGAACGGCACCAGACAGAGGCCCACGAGCGACACGGGAGTATCCAGCACCGCGGCCATGCCTGCCAGTGCGCCGCCCAGTGCGAGCGAGCCGACGTCTCCCATGAAGAGCCGGGCGGGATGGCGGTTGAACCAGAGAAAGCCGAGACAGGCCCCGGTCAGGGCGAGGCCGAAGACCACCACGTAGGGCTGCGCGATGAGCGCGGCAAGGGCGGCGAAGCCCAGCGCGGCAACGACGCAGAGGCCGGTGGCGAGGCCGTCGAGGCCGTCGGCGAGGTTCAGCGCGTTGGAGGTGCCGACCACCGCGAGCACCCAGAGGGCCTGCCAGGCGAGCGTGGGGAAGCGGGCGAAGAGACTGCCCGAAAGCGCGCCGCCGCCCCGGTTCTCCAGCGTCAGCAGCCAGACGAACGCGATTCCCGCGAGGAACTGCCAGAGCAGCTTCTGACGCGCCTTCAGTCCCAGAGAGCGGCCCCGCGTGATCTTCAGATAGTCATCGGCGAACCCGATCGCGCCCAGGGCCAGGGTGAGCGCGAGCACCAGGAGAAGGCGCCGCGGGAGGAAGCCGAAGTAGGGTCCGCCGGCGGCCAGCACTCCCGCCGCGAGCGCCGCCACGATCAGCACTCCGCCCATGGTGGGCGTGCCCTCTTTCTGGAGGTGGCGCTGCGGGCCGTCGTCTCGCACCCGCTGGCCGGCCTTCAGGGAGCGGAGGGTGCGGATCGTCACCCGCCCGAGCAGGAGCGACAGGGCCACGGGCACGAGAACGGCGACCGCGAGGTGCACCGAAGGGATCCCGCTAACCATGGCCGCCCCCCTCTCGCGCGAGGAGGGCGCGCACGATCTCCTCCATCTGCATCGCGCGCGATCCTTTCACCAGGATCGCGTCGCCCACCTCCAGGTGGGCGAGGAGTTCGGCGGCCGCGGAGGCGTTGTCGCGGGCCTCGGCCACGGCCTCCAGCCCGGCCTCCCGCGCACCCTCGGCGATGTGCCGCCCCAGCTCGCCCACGGTCACCAGCCCGGCGAGACCCAACCTCCCGACAAAGCGGCCGATCTCGTGGTGCTGCTCCACCGCGGCGTCGCCCAGTTCGCGCATGTCGCCCAGGGCCGCCCACTTGCGCTTCCCCGGGGTGTCCATCAGCAGCCACAGGGCGGCCCGCATGGAATCGGGGGCGGCGTTGTAGCAGTCGTCCACCACCGTATACCCGGCCGCCGCGTCCACCACGCGGCCGCGCATCTCCCCACTCTCGTAGCCGGCCAGGCCGCGCGCGATCCACTCCGCGGGGGCGCCCGCGGCGAGCGCGGCCGCAGCGGCCGCGGCCGCGTTAAACACGTGGTGGCGGCCGGGAGCGCCGCAGGTCACCTGCACTTCAACCGCGCCGGTCAACCGGAACTGAGCCCGCAGCTCCGCATCGAGAGAGAGGTCGGTGACCCGCACCTCGGCCGCGTCGTGCACGCCGAAGGAGAGCACCGGCGCGGCGCTGCGGGCGGCGAGGAACTCGAAGTATTCGTCGTCGCGGTTGAGAATCGCCCGGCCGTCGGCGGGCAGCGCTTCGAGCAGCTCCGCCTTGGCCTCCGCGATGGCGTCGCGGGTGCCGAGCAACTCCAGGTGAGAGAGGCCGACATTGGTCACCAGGCCGATCTGCGGCCGGGCGAGGGAGGCGAGGTACTCGATCTGCCCCGGCCCGCGCATGGCCATCTCCACCACCACGGCCTGATGCGCGGGCTCGAGGCCGAGGAGCGTGAGCGGCAGACCGATCTCGTTGTTGAAGTTGCCGTGCGTCTTCGCGGTGCGCCATCCTTGGGAGAGGATGGCGGCCACCATGTCCTTCGTGGTGGTCTTGCCGACGCTGCCGGTGACGCCGACGACGACCGGGGCGAGTTCTCTCCGATGCGCGGCGGCGATGGCGCCGAGGGCCTGCAGCGTATCCGGCACGACGATCTGCGCGCCGGCCACCTCCAGCTCGCGGGAGACGAGGACCGCGCCCGCGTCCCGCGCGAGCGCCTGGGCCGCGAACTCATGCCCGTCGAAGCGCTCCCCCTTGAGCGCCACGTAGAGCTGGCCGGGCAGGAGGGTGCGGGTGTCGGTGGAGACACCGGGGAAGACCGGCGGCGCCGCCCCACAGACGCGGCCGTTGGTGGCCGTGAGCACCAGGCTCAGCGACAGCTCAGCCATCTCGGCCCTCGATCTCGGTTAGGATGCCCTCGGCCACCTCGCGGTCGTCGAAGTGGATCTTCTCTCTCCCAATGATCTGGTAGTCCTCGTGGCCCTTGCCGGCGATCAGCACCAGGTCCTCCGGGTTGGCCGCCTCGATGGCGGCGCGGAGGGCGCGGGCCCGATCCGGCTCAACGAGGCAGGTGGCCCTCCGCTCGGGAGGGATGCCGGTGAGAATCTCGGCGATGATGACCTGGGGATCCTCGGTGCGGGGGTTATCGGAAGTGATCACGCACCAGTCCGCAAGGCGGCTCGCCAGCTCGCCCATGAGGGGCCGCTTCGTCCGATCGCGGTCGCCGCCGCACCCGAACACGACGATGAGCCGGCCGCGGGTGAACTGGCGTGCGGATTCCAGCGCCTTCTGCAGCCCGTCCGGGGTGTGGGCGTAGTCAACAAACACATCTCTGACCGGCGAGGCGACGCGCTCGAAGCGGCCGCGCACCGGTGGGAGGCGCTCCATGCCGGCCGCGGCGACCTCTAGGGGTACGCCCAACTCCGTCGTCACCGTCAGCGCGGCGAGGGCGTTGGAAACGTTGAACCGGCCCACCGGCTGCATGGCGATGCCGATGGGCCCCCGGGGGAGGACCGCGGTGAAGCGCGTTCCCTGAGGGGTGAGAACAACATCCTCGGCGTAGGCCTCGGCTGCGGAGACCAGGCCGTAGGTGAGGGTGTGCCCCCTCGCCTGGGCGGAGAACTGAGGCGCCGCGGGATCGTCGGCATTGAGGACGTTGAGCCGCGCCCCGTCCGCCGGGAGGTAATCCGGGTCGGCGAAGAGGCGCAGCTTGGCCTCCAGGTACTCCTCCATGTTCCCGTGGAAGTCGAGGTGATCCTGGGTGAGGTTGGTGAACACCGCGGCGCCAAAGCGGCAGCCGTCGACGCGGTGCAGGGACAGGGCGTGGGAGGACACCTCCATGGCCACGTGGGTGACGCCCGCGGCCACCATCTCCGCGAGGAGGCGCTGGAGTTCGAGGGGCTTGGGCGTAGTGTGGGGGGCGGCCAGGCGCCGGTCGCCCAGGCGATATTCGAGGGTGCCGACCACCCCGGTGGTCCGGCCGGCGGCGCGGAAGATAGTCTCGATCATGAGCGCGGTGGTGGTCTTGCCGTTGGTGCCGGTGACGCCGACCAGGGTCAGCTTCGCACTCGGGTGGTCGTAGAAGGTGGCGGCGATGGGGGCCATGGCGGCGAGGGTGTCGGGGACAACGCCGACGGCGACTCCGGGAAGGGGAGGGAGATCGCGCGCGCGCCCGGCCTCGACCACGACCGCGACCGCGCCCCGGGCCGCGACGTCGGCGACAAAGGCGTGGCCGTCGTACACCGCGCCGCGCACGCACACAAAGGCCGACCCCGGGACGACGGTGCGCGAATCCTCCGTGAGATCGGTGACAAGGACGCGGCCGTCGCCTTTCACGCAAGCGCCGGGAACGGCCGCGAGGAGAGATGCGAACGGCTTCGCCTGGGGCGCGCCTCCACGTCCGACTTCGACCACGTCGTACATCCTTCTTCCATCCGATTATACCGCGCGGGACGCAGGCCCGGATACGCCCCGCCCGGGAGCTACTCGGCGGCGCTGCCTGCGGGGCCTGTCGGCGCCCCCTTCAGGGAGGCATCCTGGGGGACTTGCAGGTAGGCCAGGCCCTTCTCCATGATCTTCTGAAACGCGGGCGCGGCCACCACGCCCCCGTAGTGGACGCCTTGCGGCTCATCAATGACGACGATCACTCCCATCCTCGGCTGGGAGACAGGGGCAAAGCCGACGAAGGAACCGATATACTTCCCGGAGTGGTACCCCATTCCGGGCACGGGTTTCTGTGCGGTGCCCGTCTTGCCGGCCACGGTGCGCCCGGGGACCCGGACGCTGTTCCCGGTCCCGTGCGGCTCCTCCACGACTCCCTGCAGGGCTTTCTTCATGAAGTCAACCGTGGCGGGCGAGAGCACCCGCTCCGGTGCGGGGAGGGAAGCCGGCTGCACGCCGGATTCGGACATGGTCGCCCGGAGCACGTGCGGCCTGACGCGGAAGCCACCGTTGGCGATGGTGCAGTAGGCGGAGAGCAACTGGATCGGGGTGACACTCACTCCTTGGCCGAAGCCCACGTTTGCGGTCTGGATCTGAGACCAGCTCTTGCTCGGAGTGAGCAGTCCGTTCGTCTCGCCGGGGACCTCGATGCCGGTGCGCGCGCCGAAGCCGAGTCTCGCCACCCACTTGTGGAGACGATCGGGTCCGAGCGCGAGCGCCACGGTGCCCAACCCGACGTTGCACGAGCGAACGATCATGGAATGGAGATCCACCTGGCCGTGCCCGCGACTGCCCCCGTGCAGGGCGCACCCGATAACGCGATTGCCGACCGCGCGGGTACCGCTGCACGTGATCGTCTCGCCGTGAGAGAAGACCCCCTCCTCGAGCGCGGCGCAGGCGGTGATAGACTTGAACGTGGAGCCGGGCTCATAGGGGCTGGTGACAGCCTGGCACACCCAGGAGGTGGGCGGAAAGGCCTGGTACTGGTTGGGGTCGAAACTGGGCTGGGTAGCGAGCGCCAATACCTCTCCGGTTTTCGGGTCCATGATGATGGCGGTGCCACCCTTGGCGTGAGCGTTCTGGACGGCCTCGGCGAGCGCGGCATCTGCAATCCGCTGCAGCGTGAGGTCCAGGGTGAGCATCACCGTCTCCCCGGGGCGCATCTCCTTTTCCACGACGGACCCCCCCGGGATCTGGGCGCGGGAGCGGGGAAGTCGCCCGTCCACCATGGCAAACATCTCGCCCGGAGTTCCGGCGAGCGTCTTGTTGAAACGCGCCTCGATGCCGGACTGGCCGCCGAGGTCATCACCGACGAAACCGAGGAGCGCGGCCCCGGCCGAGCCAAGGGGGTAGGCGCGTTTCCAGGAGGGGGTGACGATCAGCCCGGGGAGATCGAGCGCAGCGACGGCCTTGGCGACCGGCTCGTCCACGCTCTCCCGCAGGCGGACGAAGCGAAGCGGCTTGCTGGGCGGCGCGTGGCCCTCCTTCTCTCCGTTCAGGAGGGAGAGGAGTTGCTCTTCGGGCATACACAGCGCGGGGGCGAGTTGCTTGGCGACGGAGGCGAGGTCGCTCATCAGCGCGGGATCGGCCGCGATGGTGTACAGCTTGAGGTTCTGGGCCAAGGGCACCTCGTTGCGATCGAGGATGCGCCCTCGAGGCGCGGGAATGGACCAATGGCGGCCGACGGCCTTCTTCGCCTTCTCCAGGTAGTAGGAGTGCCTGACGACCTGTATCCAGGCGAGGCGCGCGAGGAGCATGCAAAAGCAGGCCGCCGCCACGGCGGCCCACTGGTGACTGCGCTGCGCCAGCAGTTCCGAACGCCGCTGATCCATCGGCCTCCGCCCTTACCGTCAGGACCGCCCGCACCGGGTACCGCGCCCCGACGCGATCTCCTTCTTCCGGGCCTCGCCGCGCCCCGGAAAAGGAAAAGCCACCGCCTACGGGCGGTGGCTGGCGCCTGTACTCGCCTCTGCGTGGCCCCCGGCGCTGCCCACCACTTGGTCCGCGAACGCGGTGAGCACGCCCCGCAGTCCGGTCGAGCTCCGCGCCGGATCGAGTTGGGCGAGGTCCACGCTCTGCCCCGAGCGGGGGAGGACCACATAGTCCACTTCCTTCGTGCCCGCGGGATGCATCACGAGGCGCGCGGCCGCCTGCTCGACCCGGTAGTTGGACTGGCTCAGGTTGACCTGGTAGCGCAGCAACTCATTCCCCGCGCGCAGGTCGTCGAGGCGGCGGGTGACGGACTGCGCGGCATACCCGTTTCTGATGCACACCGAGCTGGCGGCGGCATACACGAGGGTGAGCGACAGGCAAAGGGCGGCGAGCACACTTGCGGCTATCCCTGCTTCGATCCCCACCGGCTTGCGTCCAACGTTTCTGCCTGGCTGCTGGAGGGGGAGAATGCCAAGTTGCTGGTTGCGTTGCTGCGAATACGCCTGCTGCGACATAGTGCTCACCGCCCTTGCTGCAACTCTGTACTGTGACTACATCTCTAACTACATTATTCCGTTTTCACGGCCCAAACTCATTCCACTTATGTAGAATGTTTTCGGCCTTTTTCTCCGCAACGAGGAGGCGGATTGGCGGGGCCGGGCTACACTCGTTCCGCGACTCTCAGCAAGGCCGAGCGGGCCCGGGGGTTGCGTGCGGCCTCTTCGGGGGACGGCTTCACCGCCTTCTTCGTCACGACCCGAACGCGAGGACGGGTTTCAGCGGAGGGGGAAGCGGAGCACGAGGTGCTGCGTTCACTGGCGAGGCGGAAAGCCTGCTTTGTTACCCTGCCTTCGAGACTCTGGTAGGTCAAGACGGCGATTCTGCCGCGGGCTCTGGTGCGATGGATGGCTGCGTGCAGGGCTGCTTCGAGCGCTCCGACCTCATCGTTCACGGCAATTCTGAGTGCCATGAAGGTCTTCGTGGCTGCGTGAAGCCGCTTCGGCTGCGCCCGGGCTGGAACGGTTGCTGTGATGATGGCTGCCAAGTGGTCTGTGGTGGTGATGCGATGCTGCTGCCTCTCTGCTGCGATGGCTCGTGCGATCCTTCGTGCTCCCGCTTCTCCTCCATACTCCCAGAGGACCTTCGCTAACTCGTCCTCGGGCAATCCGTTCACGAGGTCGGCGGCGGTCAGCTCGAGCCGCGGGTCCATGCGCATGTCGAGTGGACCGGGCTCGCGAAAACTGAACCCCCGCCTCCCCGTCGTGAGCTGCTCCAACGAGGCGCCGCAGTCAATGAGCACTCCGTCTACGGCGTCTACTCCGAGTTGGTCGAGAATGTCCTCGAGTCGGGCATAGTTTTCATTTGTCAAGGTCACTCGCTCGTGTCCGGCGAGTCGGTGCGTCGCTCTCTCGATCGCCTCCGGGTCCCGGTCAATCCCGATCAACCATCCCCCGGGGGAGATACACCCCCAAATCGCTTCGGCATGTCCGCCCGAACCAATCGTTGCGTCTACCACCGTCTGGCCGGGGCGGCAGGCCAAGTACTCCAGCACTTCCTTTACCATCACCGGCTCGTGCCGGCCCGGTTCCTGCGTCTCCATGTCCCTGCCCTCTCCTCGCAGGGAACTCAGATGCCCAGCTCCTTCGCCTTCTCCACAATCTCCATCATCTGCTCGGAGGAGAACTGCTCCGCCTGATAGCGGTTCGATCTCTCCTTGGCCCAGATCTCAATCCGATCAATGGCGCCCGCGAGCACCATGTCCTTCTCAATCCCGGCAAACCCTCGGAGTGAGGCCGACAGCAGGACGCGTCCCTGTGCATCAAGGAAAACCTTTTCCCCACCACCGAGAAACTGCTTGAGGCGATCGCCCGCGATGTCCGTCAGCTTGATGGCCTTGAGTTTCTCGAGGATGTCCCGCCAGGCGTCCCAGGTGAAGAGCCACAGGCAGCCGTACCACCCGCGCGTGATGAACCCGCCATGCTCCAGGTCCTCCCGCCACGCGCGCGGACAGACAACCCTTCCGCGCTCGTCCAACTGGTGTTCGACTTCGCCCGTAAGCACCGTTCCCTCGCCCAAATCTGGGTGTTGCCACCACTTAAATATACGGCCGCTACCCAGAAGTGGGTGCATAGTACACGGCTCTCCCCAGACTTGTCAATCCCCCCAAAGTACCTCGAACCTGGGAAAAATGGGTGCCACACAAAAAAACTTATGTGGATAGGCAAACGTATGAGTGGGGGTGGGGACAGCGCCGTGTGGGAGCGACGGCCTCAGGAGAAGGCCCCTTGTAGGCTACCAGGAAAGCGTTAGGCGGAGATTGCGCACGCGAGAAGGGTGACGGCCACCGCGGGAACGCAGACCAGGAGCGCGGAGACGGCCACACCTACGAGTCTGAGGCGAGGGTGCACGTGGCAGGCGTGGACCTCCCAGGGCCAGAGGAGCCAGCGCAGCACCAGCACCCCGAGGGCGGCGAGAAGCTCGGGTGGGAGCGCCAACGACAGGCCGAATGGGGATAGGTCCCACCACGCCCAACCCACATAGGGCGAAAGCGCCCAACCCACATAGGGCGCAAGCGCCAACACAACCGTCAGCGACAGGCCCACCGCCACGCCCGCAACCGCCGCGGACGGGAGACGCTGCTGGCGCAAGGCACGGGCGTCATGCGTCGGCGCGTGACAGCGCGGACACGGGGCAAGGGCGAACTCCGGATCTTCGGCGAAGCGCCGCGAGAGATGCTCGTATCGGCGGAAGCGATACACCGAAAGCAGCACCGCTGGCAGCACTACGAACAGCAGCCAGCGCCAGGCCGGCCAATGCACGCCGGTCACGGCTCCAGCGTTGAAGAGCAGTTGGTCGAGGAACTCTCGTCCTCCTTTGGCCCAGGTCCGCCCGTGGAGGTAGTCGCGCCACCTTGGGCGGCCCATCCTGAGGAGCGGCTCCTGTTCCCGCTTGTACTCCTGGTAGAACTCGTCGGTGTGGGCGCGCGCGGTCAGGTACGCCCCGTGACGGAGTTGAAGCGCAGTGACGGAGGGGGCGAGCAGGTGCACGCGCTGCGCCGCGACGACCAGGCGGTCGAGATCCGCATGCAAGGCACTGCCGGTGAGCTCCGAAGGAGCCAGGCCGGTAGCCTGAGCGAGCGACCGGGCCTCGGACCGGTCGAGACGGCCGTTGCGGTTGGCGTCGAAGCGCGCGAACACGTTCCGCTGCAGGCCCTTGGCCTCCCGCATGATGAGCAAGCGGGACTCGTAGTGGGTGTTTCGGGGAATGCCGGCCGTGTCTATCCCCTCGATGGCGATGACCACCAGGTCGCGGATCAGCGGACGAAAGACGTCGTAGACCGGGTAGGCGAACACGATCACCAGCAGCGCCAGGCGCAGCGGCCAGTAGCGTTTGCGCCAGCGCGTGAACCAGCGCCAGAACAGCGCGCCGCCGCGGCGGAGCCCTCCCCGTATGGCCATGGTGCGTCACCTCCTCCCGACATTAGACGCTACCCAGGACCGGTTTGTCCTACGCCCACGCAGGAAAAGCAGTGCCTGGGCGGCCACGCCGCGGCCGGCCCGCGCGAGGCAGGCCGGCCGGGGGGAGGTCCGCTGGAGAGAGCCGGTTACTTGTGTTGGGAAGACGTCTTGGACTTCGGCTTCGGCTTGGGCTGGGGGGCCGGCGCGGGCGGCTCCTCGACAGGCACCGCCCTGCGGGTCATGAGCTGGCCCATGACCTGCGGGAAGGCATCCCCGCCGGCCTGAATCACCTGGCTGATCAGGTCCCCGATGGGGTGGGTCGTGGTGACGAAGGCGACGAGCAGTTGGCGTTTGTCGTTGACCGCGAGGAAGATCCCCTTCGCTTCCGGCGCCAGCATGGTGACCACGGCCGGGCCGGACTTGTCCCGCACGGATATGAGCGAGGTCCACCCCTGCGCGCTCATAGACCCGGAGTAGAACTTCATGAAGTCCGCGGCATTGACCTCGGCCCCAGGCTTCATGATGAGGATGGTGATGTGCTCGAGGCTCTTGATGGCCTCCTTGACTGGGTCAATCATGGGGAGGGCGGCGCTAATCACCGACGCCTTCCCCTGAAGCGCCGCGAGCTGCGTGCCCGCCGGCGCGGCCTGCATCGCCGCCATCTGCTTCTGCGTCTGTGCGGCGATGGTGTCCAGCGCCTTGCCGATCAGCATCACCGCGGCGGCCCCGTTCACGTCCACCTGGGTCTGCACCTCCGCTCCCTGATACACCAGAGACTCGACGGGCGGCGCGGCACTCGCTTCCGCCGGGACCGCGGCGAACCCGGCGGCGCTGCTGAGACTGAGTACCGCAACCACCATAAGACACAACCAACTGCTTTTCCCTCGCATGGCGCTCTCTCTTTCCCACGGAAGTCACGTCTGTCATCCATACGGAAAGACACGCCTCAAGGTTTCACCTCCGCCGCCGGCTTCCTTGTTCCGTCATGCCCCGGGCGCGCCCCGCGTCACTCGTCCCAGAGGCCCCCGGACTGGTACGAGCCGCGGCGGAGGACCGCCGCCGCGGCTGCACGACTCCCTAGACGTACGGACGGGCCGAACGGTTCACCTCGCGTCGCCTACTGCCTGGCCGGCGCCGTCGCCGCGGCCGGTGGAACTGGCACGCCGTGGCGGGCCAGATCTTGCTCGAACCACGCCGCGTCGTCACAGTAGCGCCGGCCCGCCGCGAACATGCCCTGGTCATCTTTCACGATGCGCAGGAAGGGCACCATCCTCGGTGTCGTGTCGGAGCGGATTCCAATCCAGATGGATCGGTACCGCTCCCGATCCTCGGCCTGCGCACGCCGAAACTCCGTCACCAGCCAGTCCACGTCCTCCTGCGATCCGTAGTCGCGGATCACGCGTACCGCGGCCTCGAACTCCGGCCTGAGCACGTTGCCTTCCCAGTTGTAGATCCCCGGAGGCGGCCGCCGCTCTCGCGTCAGCAGGCGGCGCGCGGCCGGCAGCGTCTCCTTCAGCAGCGCCTCGCGTTCCGCCTCCGAGGCGCCGCTGGCGGGCCGCAGCAGGTTGGCCGCCAGGGCCACCGCCTCCCACTTGTCCGCCCGCAGTTCCTCCGCCAGCAGCCGGTGCATCCGCGGATCGTGGAGGTAGCCCGAGACCAGCACTCCTCCCGCCCCCCAGAGAGTGGTGCTGCTGGCCGACGCGCACCGCAGCACTTCCCGCAGGAAGCGTTCCTCGAGACCGCGGCGATCCGTCTTCGCCAGGGCCAACGCCGCGAGTCTCGGCCCTCCCTGGAATTCTTCCCCCCCTCCTGCAAGCATCTCCGCTACCGTCGGGTGGGGGATGCCTGACGCACACTGGCTGAAGACCGCGATTGTCAGCCAACGCGCGTCCCCTCTGGGGAGTTGCGCCGCAATCGCATCACCCAGCCGGGGGATCGTGTCCTCCTGCGGCACCCAAGGGAAGTTCCGAAGGTACTTTGCCGCCCGGACGAGCGTGGCGTCGTCGCCGTGCACGAACGCCCCCGCCAACTCCGCGATCAGGGACGGCGCGCCCAGCTCCCCGGTGCCCACGCCCCCCGTCGTCTCCCTGGCGCAGGGCACGAGCAATCCGACGTCCTCCTCGTCAATCAGTTCCCACTCCCCCGGCTTCCCGTCGGCCGGACGCCGCAAAGGGAACGCCCACACCTCTCCGGCCCGTAGGTCCGGGTACATCGGCCCGTCGGGCGCCGGGCTGCCCGCCTCCCAGTCCACTCTCTTGAACGGGATGGCTATCAGCGCCCCTTTCGCCGGCGCCGCGGTGGTGCCGTGACCGGCCGCGCGCAGGGCGCGCACCGTCGCCTTCATCTGCAGCAGCGGCGTGTTCCACCGGTTGTCCTTCGCCCCGATCTTGGCGACCTCGGTGATCTGCGTGATCTCGCCCACGACGATCACGTCCGACTTGGCGGCCAGGTCGCTCATCTGCCAAAGTCTCACCGGCCTGGCCTGCGCCGCGCCCGTGATGACCATGGCCGTGCCGACGGCCAGCGCCGCGATATGCGATGCGCGAAGGGAGTTGCTCACGTTTCCTTGCCTCCGTTTCCTGATTAGATGCCCCGGCGCCGCGGAAGGTTCCGAGAGGAGTGGCGACCCACCCCAGCGTACTCCTCCCCATGCCCGGCATCAACTCCGAAGAAGCGCTCATCTCCGAGCCCATCGCTCCCAAGCCCCCCACCTTCGACCCCGCCGGGATAGCGCGGGAGTAGGTCCGCAGGGAGGCCGCCGCCCCGCGTCGTAGACTCTCTCCCAGTTCAGCCTGCCGGCAGCGATGTGATGCCCCGCGCCTCCGCCCGCACCATGCTCGTCATCGCCGCGGTGCTGTGGAGCACCAGCGGCGTCCTCCTCAAGCACCTGCCCGCGGTGCACTGGCTGGCCATCGCCGGCATCCGCTCCGCCTTCGGCCTGATCATCTTCTTTCCCGGCTTCGCACAGCGCCGCCCCCCGCTGCCCAAGCTGCTCGCCGCGGTGTTCCTCTACCTGCTCCTGGTCAGCGCGCTCATGGCCTCCATGCAGCTCGGCACCGCCGCCCAGGGGATCTGGCTCCAGTACGTGGCCCCCGCGCTCATCGCCCTGTGGGTATGGGCCGTGCAGAAGCAGCGCCTGCGCCCCGCAGAAGTCCTCGCCGCGGCCCTCACGGTCCTCGCGCTGGTGCTTATCGCCACCGGCGGGACCGGCCTCGCCCATCGCCAGTCCGTCGCCATCGGCGCGATCGGCGGCCTTGGCTTCGGGTGCTTCGTGCTGCTGCTGAAGAACCTCGGCGATATCCCGCCCTCCAGCATCTTCGCCTGGACCAACCTCGGCACCGCGGTCATCATTCTGCCGCTGCTTCCCGCGCTGCACATTCCCTTCCCTCACGCCGCGCGGGACTGGTGGCTGCTCGCCGCGATGGGCATCGGCCAGCTCTGCCTGCCCTACTACTTCTTCAAACGCGGCCTGGTCCACGTCCGCGCGGTGGAGGCTTCGCTGATCGTGCTGCTGGAGCCCATCCTCAATCCCATCTGGGTCTACCTGTTCGTGCGGGAGCTGCCGGGCCCGCGCGTCCTGATCGGCTGCGGCCTGATCGCGGTGGGCCTGGTGGCCTTTGCCCTGAGCCCGAGGGAGCGGGAGGCGGCACAGGTATCCGTCACGGCGCAAGCGCCCCCTACGCGCGACTGACCCGCCGCAGGGGCGGCGGGTCAGTCGAGAACGCAAGGATTCGGGTCGTCAATACTGGATCTCCTGGACGGTCCAGAGATCATCCTGCCGCGCCGGCGGCAGAGGAAGGTTGGGGAAAGTCACCTCATAGTCCCACCCTTCGCCGTAGTTACAGGTGTGAAGGGTGACCGTGACGGTGCGCGCGTCCCTGTTGGGCGGGGCCTCGGCCTGAGGCTCCAGCTTCAGGAGTTCGATGCCACCGCCGATGCCGCGGCTCAAGGGGGGCTCGTGGGCCTGATGCAGATGGTAGTCGTACACACCACCCGCGTCATCGGTCACGGTCGCGCAGGGAGCACCACCGTAGTGGTAGTAGCCTGGAGGGTCGGTCTTGGGCAAGGGGCCGGTAAGATGGCGCCAGCCCACGGCCAGATACAGACTCCCGGTGCGGTCCCGATCCATGCTGTACAGGGTCAACTCCCAGCCCCCACTGCGACCGGTCGCGAGCGGTCCTCCCGGATGCTGTGACCACCAGTTGTTCTCCACGAGCACTTTGGTGCCGGCCGGCGGCTCGAAGGTCCACGTCTCCTCTGGGATGTCACCGTCCCAGTTGATCTCCTCAGTCCAGGACCACAGAGTCCACGAATAGCCGTCACCGTTGTACCGCTGTTCCGAGAGTAGGCGCCCGGTGGCCGGGTCGAACTCGCAGCGCAGCTTGCGCCGGTCTCCAGGAAAGCCCTGAACAGCCCCTCGGTTCTCGACCTCGATCACATCGCGGGTCCCTCCCCACAAGCTGCCTTCCCGGAACTCCCTGACCGTGGAACCGCGACGCGTGGCTTCGTCGGTCGCCTGGAGAGACCTGAAGGTGCGGTCCAGGCGAGGGACGGACAGGGGTGTCATCTCCGCGGGGCGGCGCCATTCGCCCACGGTGGCCGATCCCGTCCGCCTGTCGTAGCGGAGGAACGAGTCTCGACCGTAGACCTCAAGCGTTACGAGTTGCCCCGCCTCGTGGAACTCGTCTCGCCTGAGTCCCTCCGCCGTCCGCCACTGGAGGATATCGGACACCGCGCCGCCCTGGGCGGGCTCGATCCATCGGTAATGCACGAACACCGACGGCGCGCTTTCCATCGCCGCCATCGCCCGCGCCAGCGCCCCCTTCCCTCCGCTACGAGGCACCGGCACGAACCCCAACGCAAACAGCACCACCACCGTTGCGCCGACGGCCGCCGCGACCCGGCGATAGGAGCGCCGCGTCTGCGGCACCGGCGCGCTCTCCAGCGACGCGACGGCGCGCGTCACCAACTGCTCGGGTACAGCAAACTCAGTCCTCGCAGACCGAAGTAGCGCCGCGGTCCGGCGAAGACGCAGGAAAGGCCAGTTCATCGTCCCATCCTTTCTCGGCGAGTGCGCGTTTCAGCAGCTTCAGCCCCTGATGCACTCGCCAGGCAAGTGTGCCAATCGGGAGGGACAGGGCGCGGGCGGCTTCCAGATACGACAGCTCCTGCCAGTAGACGAGCACCAGCGGGGAGGCGTACTTGTCCGGAAGGGTGGCCAGCGCGTCGCGGACGAGAGCGGCGCGGAGTTCGGCGTCGCTGCCGGGGCCCGGAACGGAGGGAACCCGGTCCTCGGTGAGGGCGACGGTGGTCTCCGTGCGGGCTTGCTCACGGTGTTGGAGATAGCGCCGGTAGGCGATCCCGTAGAGCCAGCCGCGGAGTTCGCGTGCGCCGTGAAGGCGGGCGGCCTTCTGCCAGGCCAGGAGAAACGTATCCTGTGCCAGGTCCTCCGCGGTCGGGGCGTCTACTCCCAGGCGCCTGAAGAAGGAGTAGAGACCCGGGGCTAGCGAAGGGGCCGCTTCGATCAGCAACGCTCGCTTGCGCTCCATCTCGTCCATATCTGCTCCCGTGCCTCTACATCAGGAAACGAGAGCGGTTTCTTGGGTTCTGCTGCCGATTTCGCCGCCATTCTTGACTTTTCCAGCGATTTCGGCTATTTTGCAGTATCACTGCAAATTGGACGATAGCCATGTATGTTCGCCGGACGCTTGAGGATTACGCTCAGATCGCCTCCCAGCAGTTCCCCGTGCTGCTGGTCACTGGCGCGCGGCAGGTCGGCAAGACTACCTTCCTGCAGCACCTGAGCGCCCCGAACCGGACGTACGTCACCCTCGACGACCCACTCCTGCTCGATCTGGCGCGGCGGGACCCGGCCTTATTCCTCCAGCGCTTCCGGCCGCCCCTGCTCATTGACGAGATCCAGTACGCCCCGGAGTTGCTGCCCTACCTGAAGATGGAGGTGGATCGTGAGCGGCAGCCGGGCGCCTTCTGGCTCACTGGTTCGCAGCAGTTCCACGTGATGCGGGGCGTGTCCGAGTCGCTCGCCGGACGGGTGGCGGTGCTCCACCTGCTGGGGTTCTCCCGACGCGAGTTGATCGGACAGAGCGAGGCGAAACCGTTTCTCTCGACGCCGTCGGAGGTCGAGGAGCGCCTTCGCACCGGCGGGCGCCTGCCTCTGCGCGAGCTCTATCACCACATCTGGCGCGGTTCATTTCCCGCTATTGCGCTGAACGAGGCCATGGATCGTGACCTCTTCTTCAGTTCGTACCTGCAGACCTACCTGTTACGTGACGTGCGAGACCTCGCGCGAGTCGGAGACGAGGCCGCCTTCCTCCGCTTTCTGCGGGCCGTGGCGGCGCGGACGGGGCAGTTGCTGAGTCTTTCGGAGTTCGCGCGGGACGCGGACATCGCGGTGAACACCGCGAAGACCTGGCTCTCCGTGCTCGAGGCCTCCGGGATGGTGTATCGGTTGGAGCCGTATCACACCAACCTGAGCAAGCGTCTCATCAAGTCCCCCAAGGTCTACCTCCTCGACACCGGCCTGTGCGCCTACCTGACCGGATGGTCGAGCCCCGAGACCCTCGAGGCCGGCGCGATGTCCGGGGCGATCCTGGAGACATGGATCGTGTCGGAGTTGCTGAAGAGCTACTGGCACCAGGGGCGCCCCGCGCCGTTCTCCTACTACCGGGACAAGGACAAGAAAGAGATTGACCTGCTGATCGTGCAGGACGAGACCGTCTACCCGCTGGAGTTCAGGAAGACGGCCTCCCCGCACGCGAGCGACGTGCAGGCCTTCCGGACGCTCTCGCATCTCGGCGTCACCGTCGGTCCCGGCGGCCTGGTGTGTCTCGCCGAGCAGGCCCTGCCATTGACGGCGGCGGCGACGGCGATCCCAATGGCGGCGCTGTAGCGCCGCCCCGGCCCTACTCCGTCAAGCGCCGCACCAGCGAATCCTCGAACCCCCCCAGGTCCTTCCACCCCATCGCGCAGTTCATCCGCTTCGCCGCCTCGTCAATCACCGTGTACCCGTCATCGGTGACTCGCACGCCGAGGCACTCCATGACCAGCAACTCGCGGCTGAACGTGAGGTAGGCGGCCACTGTGTCGAAGAGGGTGGAACTCTGGTGCTTCCAGTACTCGTGGTCTCGCTCGCCGAAGTCACACCAGATCCGGTAGTTCTCGACCACGGCCTGAGTGATCGGGTCTTTGCTGGCGAGGATCTGCTGGTACTTGTGCCCGCGCAGCGTCACCAGCCCGCACGTATCCAGCGGCGTAATCGTCATCTCCCAGGGCGCGGTGAAGACCTTCTGGCAGGCCTCCGGGAAGGCGGTGCAGTTGTACTCCTTCGCGATCTCCGGCTTACCGTCATAGCCCAGTCGCAGGCTGCCGTGCATCCCCACGAAGCGCGCCCGTTCCGCGATCCGCGGCTCGCGTTCCAGGGCCGCGGCGATGTTCGGCACCGGCCCGATGCACAGCAGCGTCACCGGCTCGGCGGAGGTCATGATCGTATCAATGAGCGCACCCACGCCGTCCCGGTGGACCGGGCCGGGATAGGAGGCAAGGTCATACCCCTCCACCCACGGCGTCTGTCCGCCGGCCTCGTCGTCCTGCTTGATCCCCACGCCCACCGGTACGTCTGTGCGGCCGGCCACAGTCAGGAACTTCGCGAGCAACTTTGCGCTGTACGTCGTGTCATGGGTGTCGCTGACGACCAGCTTCAGGTCCACCTCCGGCGACTTCAGCAGCAAGGCCAAGGCCCACGTGTCGTCAATGTCATAGCCGATGTCGGTGTCGAGGATGACGGGAACCTTCATGCTGGTAGGGACCTCCTGGTGTACCGGTCGGTTGGGCTGTTACTCGATCTCGTCCGTGCCCGGCACGGCCGCGCCGGGCGCGAGGATCTGCAGCAGATGCATCCCCGAGGCCTCGTCCAGTTCCCGCGCCGCGGCGACGTTCAGCAATTCGAGGACGATCACCTCCAGCACGAGAAACACCGACATCCCCTCCCGTGGGCAGCCCACCAAGGCCGACGTCCCTCGGCCGATGCCCGCGTGGAAGTGGAGCGATGGCTCCCCCTCGCTCGGGAAGAGCGTTCCGATGCCCACCAGTTCCCGCGCGTCGTCGAACTCCTCGATGTGCGGGACGATGGGCCCGACCGAGTTTTCCGGCCCGGTGACGACGCGGCCCCTCCGCATTCCGCCGACGGCGAACACGACGCCGGCCTGCACCTGCTCCGCGCGGGCGATCTCCGTCACCGCGTCGTAGACCGACTCGCCCTCTTCCAGCCGCGCGGCGAAAACGCGCCCGACGCTTCCCTGCGTGTATCTCATCTCACCACCCCGCGCCGTTACTCCCCACTCTCTACGTTCAGCTCTCTGCTTTCACCTCTCACGCCGGCGGCGGCGCCGGCGTCTTGTCGAAGATCACCTCGCACGGCGCGCGGTGCAGCAGCACTTCCGGGGTATGCCCCCACAGCAGGCCGGAGTGGTAGTGGCTCTTCAGTCCCATGACGATGAGATCGGCGCGCTCGTCGCGGGCGGCCGCCAGCACACCGCTGCCCGCGTCCCGCGCCCGCTGCACGATGGCCTTCGACTGCAGGTTGTGCAAGGAGACGATGTCGCACGCGCGGGTGAGCACCTCTGCCGCGTGTCGCTCCGCTTCCGGGAGGGGCGCTCCCAACGGCAGCGTGCGCGGTACCTCGATCACGTGCACGAGCAGGATGGCGGCCTCCTGTTCCAGGGCCAGCCGGCAGGCGAGTTCGATCGCGCGCTCCGCGTACTCCGTGCCGTTGGTGGGCACGAGCACCAGTCGGGCGGCGTCCAGCGACCGTCTGGCCCGCGCCACCTCCGGGGTCACCGGCCGCGGCAGCCGGAACATCCACAGCAGCACGCCCCCGATCACGACCACGAAGCCGAGCGCGAGCAGCAGTCCGGTAGTGGAACGCAGCAGGGCGAAGAGCAGCATCACCGGCGCGCCTCCCGCAGGGCCTGCACGATCAGGCGCACCCGGAGGATCCCAAGCGCCAGTAGCGCGGCGCCGAAGACCACCGCCGGCCACACGCCGGCCAGCATGCCGCGTACCAGCACGGCCAACCCGAGCACCACGAACGCGCCGGAGGTGATGACCTGGAATCGCTCTCGTAGACCCAACGGCTGCACCGCAGCCTCCTCACTCCGCCCGGTCACGCGTCAGCAATGACTGACGATACCGCTCCAGCAGGTCGAATTCCTCCGCCTCCGCGAGCACGTGTTGTTGCTGCGCCTCCCAATCGCGAGGGAGGCTCCCGAAGACCGGCAGGCCGGACTTCCTCCGGTACCAGGCATAGTAGATGAAGCAGGCCACCACCCAGGAGGGGCCGGCGATGCGCCCGATGGCGTGCGTGAGCACCACCATGAAGAGGATCGTCGCCACCCCCAGCGCCCCGAGCACCGCCAGCAGGGGGAACTCGTGGACGCGCCCCCGCCGCCTGATGCGCACGTTGAGCGGCACCTTGTAGGGCCGCGGCGAGTAGGGGTCGGTGAAGCGCAACCGCATCAGCGCGATGAAGACGAGCAGGTAGCCGGTGCTGGCGCCGAAGGCGTACATGTTGGCGAGGATCTCTAAGGCCTGATTCCGGCCCGCGAGAAAGGCGAGCACGATCTGGACAATGCCGATCCCGGAGAACACGACGATGGTGCGCGCGGGGGTGTGGTACCTGGGATGCACCGCGTCGAACCACTGGCTGATGAACCGGAACCGGCTCATGGAGTAGCTCAGGCGGGAGGCGGACATGACCCCGGAGTTGGCCGAGATGAGCAGGATGGTCGCGCCCAACACCGCCGCGAAGGGGCCGGCGATGACACCGATGTAGGGGATGTGGTGGGCCAGCATCGCGACCGGGTCGCCCTCCCGGCCCCGGAATGCCTGCCAGGGCAGGACGCCGAGGGCCATGGTGGAGAACGCCGTCGCGAAGAGGAAGACCGTGAGGATGAGGGCGATGGAGGTGCGCGGCACGATGGTGGCGGGACGGCGCGTTTCCTGCGCGGCCTGGGAGATGGACTCCAGGCCGACGAAGGAGATGATGGCCAGGCTCGCGCCGTACATGAAGTGGCGCCAGTCCCAGTGATGAACTTGCGCGTGCCACTGCGCCGCGAGGAACTCCGGCCGCCAGGCGAAAAGGAAGCCGAAGACGATGATGGTGGATTCGGAGACGATGTCAATCGCGCCCAGCACCTCGTTCAGTAGCGACGAGACGCGGATGCCGCGGCAGTTGAGGAGAATCAGGAGCACGACGAGGACCACCGCTTCGACGGCCCACACCACGGCCACCTGTCGGAAGGGGCCGAAGGAGACCGTTATCTTGCCCAGAGCGGGGAAGAAGAAGTTGATGTACCCCGACGAGGCCACCGCGAACAGCGCGATGTCAATGGTGTAGTCCAGGAGCAGGGCCGACCCCGCGACGAAACCCCAGAAGTCGCCCAGCCCGCGCAGCGCGAAGTACTGACCCCCGCCGGCCACCGGATAGGTGGCCGCCAGCTCCGTGTAGGCCAGGCCGATCATGATGTACACCAGGCCGGCGAAGGCGAAGGCCGCGACCGCGCCGCCCTGCGCCGCCGCGATCACCAGGCCCAGGGCGGCGTAGATGTCCGCGCCGACGTCCGCGTAGCCCCACATGTACGAGCCCCAGACGGTCACGTCCCGCCGCAGGCCGGAAGCGCCGCCGTGCGGAGCGGGCTGGGGCTCCTGCTTCTCCATCGCCTCGTGCTCCTCCACCGCCAAAGCGTACCACAAGCAGCCGCCAACGCGGCGTATAAGTCTACGCCAAGACGTTCTGGATGACTACGGTCGGAGCGATGCGCTGCGGAACCACGTCTTGGCCTTCTGGGATTCCGGTGGGCACGTGGTTGGCAAGCGCCGAAGGCGCGTGAGATGATAGCCCAGGGCGCAGCCCTGGGTGCCGGGCGCAATGCACACCAAGCCCTGAAGGGGCGACATACGATAACTAGGAGGACCGCACGCGCGCATGGAACCCTGTGCAAAGGAGGTAGTACATGAACCCTCGCCGCGCGCTCTGGCCGCTGGTCGCTCTTCTCCCCCTCGTCCTATCCCTGGCTGCCCTGCCGGCCTCCCCCTCGAAGCTGCTGCCCCGCATCGCCTTCCCCGAAGTCGCCACCATCGGCCGCCTGACCTTCGTTGCCCGCGCCCCCTGGCCGACCATGCCCCCCACGGCAACCGTCTACCGGGTGCAGCCGCTGAAGTCGCCCAAGGCAGTGGCGCTCCAGGTGTTCGCCGTGCTGCCCATGGAGTCCACGCCTGAGGTGCGGGCCGAACTTGATCGGATCACGCGTGCTCCCGACCCCCCGCTGGGGGAGCACGAGCCACTCGACGAGTACGTCGGTGACTGGCAGGTCTCCGTCTTTCCCGAGGGCCAGTTCAGCGTCTACAACAGGCCCGCTTGCGAGGCCCAGGACAAAGGGCAGGCATCGCTTCCGAGCGAGGCAGTGGCGCGCCGGGTGGCCGATGATTTCCTCGAACGGCTCAAGCCGTTCATCCCCTACCCGGTCGAGTTCTCGGGGATCAGCCCGGCCGCGAGCGTCAACGGCCGTGCCCTTTCCCACGGCGTCTGGTATCGCGCGAAGCTCGACGGGATTCCGGTCGGAGGCGATCCCGTGAGCGTCGTGATCGGCCCCGGAGCGAAGGTCATCAGCGCGGGCAGCCGCGTTCGGCGCACCATAGCCGACCGCAAGGCACCGATCTTGACGTCGAAGGAGGCCTTCGAGAAGCTGCTCGCGGGCGAGGGCTGCGTGGAGTCCGGCCCGTCCTGGAGCGCCATCGCCCACGTGGACTCCGTCCACCTCGCCTACTATCAGCCGCCTCTGGGTCTCGGCGCCACCTACCTCCTTCCCGTCTACGTCTTCTCAGGCCAGGCCGTGGCCGAGGGCAGAAAGCCCGAAGCGTGGGGCGCGGCCGTGGAGGCCGTGCGGCCGGAGTTCCTGCAGGCGAGGACGCCGGTGTCGCGGTAGGTCCGAAGCGCATCGCACCGGCACGCCCGTCGCTGGTCCCGAGACTACCCTCTTGGCAGGTCTGACGCTTTCCTGCCTTCGGCACGGCCCTATCGAAGGAACGAGTCGGCGATACTACACCGGCCGTCCTCGGACCTCAGTTGTATGGGGGGCTAGTGTCCTGCGCATGAAGTTCTTAGATAACGGCACTGGCGCGGGCTGGCCTGCCGACGACCGTCTCGGCGTCCTTGCCCCAGATGACTGTTCCGAGTATCGTCCCTGCGCTTTGCGGCCTGCGCACGCGCCGACGAGAGGTCACGGTGCGAAGAACACCGCCTCACCACGACTGCATAGCTGGAGGCCTGGCGATCCGTCTTCAGCCACTCCGACAATGGCCGAGCCTCGTCCGCGCTCGTCGTTGAGATCAAGGCGAGCGGCCCCATGCTCGTCAACCCCCAGGGAGGCACGGAGCCGCCCCTCAGCCGATGCCACCATGACTCCCCCTTCCCCCTCGCGGGACATCGATATCACAACCCCATCATCTCTCCCGGTGGCCGGCAGCGTCAAAACACTGCCGCCATCCGACGAGACTGACAATCCTATGCGCGTTTCCGAGGCTTGGTCGGTAAGTACGATGTCGGGCGACCCATCGGGCCGCAAGGACAACGCGAGTATCGGCACGCCCGCCGAGGAAAGCAGGTTCAGATGGGGCGTTCCGTCGCTTTGGGCCATGAACATCATCAGCCGCACCTGTTTGCCCTTATTCGCGAGCGATATGCTTGGGTTCCCATCGCTGTCGAGCGTCAGGAATAGCCGAACCTCCCCCTGCTTATCATGGAACGCTAAGCCAGGCGTGCCGCTAGCTGCCCCAAGGATGGCCACGATCCTCCCGTCGTCACTGAGGATGTCGAGTCGCTGCGTCTGCACCACTGGTGAGAACACAACTTCATCTGACATGGATGCCTCCTATCTTGGCGTCGGCTTCTTCTCCGCCAGCCACGAACCGCCCTGCCTGCCAGACGCAGATCACGCCGCTAGCCAAGGTGGAGGCACCTTCTTGCTTGGGGAGACAGCGGACGGAACGCGGACAGCGGGGCCGTGGAGAACAATGGGACGGGAGAAGGGGCAGTCTACCATTCTACAGCCAAGGAATACGTGATTATCCCAGCAGGATAGAAGCTATCATTCCTTCGTTCCCCCGCCACAGGGACACCGTTCGGCACGCCAGTGGTGCCGAAGTCACTCACATCGCCCATCCGACCCACCTTGCCTAAGGCCCCCACACCGTCAGACTTCGGGACTTCCCGGCCGAGTGAGGGCACGATATGTTCTCCTACACTGGCTTCTCTCACTACTGTCCACTTCTGGAGTTGCGACTTCGTCCACCTTTGAGAGTTGCGCCACAACTGCAGCTGCAGAAGGATTCCTCCCTGGCGCTGCCTAACGGATTCGCAGACCTGTCGTGTCGGGGGCGGAGATGTCAGACGACGAAGACGGCATGTTCGAGATGAGCGCGTCGAAGTGGTTCGACGACTGGCGAGAGTGGATCATCTTCATCGCTTCGAACGATCGGCGCGAGCTCACACACCTAGCGATGCGGAGGCGGGCAGAGGGCTGGCCCGAGATCCTTGGCGCGCCAGAGATGATCGCCCACCACGGGGAGCTCTGCGCCCGCGCCATTCCCGCCATCGAGCATTTCGGCAACCTCTGCGAGACGTTCGCCATAGATGACGAGACACTCGGCAGGCTGCCACCGCTTGAGCGTGAGACGTACGTACGCGTCCCAGACTCGCCTCTCTACGGTCGCGGCAAGGGCCGGTACGTAAAGCGCACCGCCCTCGAGTACACCGACGGCGAATACGCGCGCACGGCCGCGCTTCCCCTCCGCCACAGGGCGGGCCTCACGTGCCCGCGCTGCCGCAAGCACTACCCGGGGATTTCGACCCATACCAGCGCGGACGCGTCCTACCTAGCCCTACGCGACGGCGATCCTGACGCAGAGGGTAACGAGTGGTACGCCTGCGTCTCCTGTGGCTACACATTCATCCTGGTGGACGAGGAACCCCTGACGCTTCGCGAGGCCAGACGGCGACGGCAGCGCGATCTACGAGACCAGATGGCAGCTTGGCTGGGCCACCAACTCGGTCCCCTGGAGCGCGTGATCTCCCTGTTCATCCGCGGCTAGGAAGAGACCGCGGCGCCGCCCGCAGACGGCGGAGCCGCGTTGCGCCTACGGGGCCCACGCGGCACCTTCAGCGCGGACCCCTGGACAGCTTGTCCGCTGTGCAGTGCACTGCCAAGAGCAATCCCGTCCCTGCCAGCCAGTACCGCCATCCCACGGCCAGCCACCCGAACGGAACCCACACCACCATAGCGTAGCACCCCAGCCGCAACCAGCGACCGCGCCATACCAGCCTTGCCGTCCCACGGTCGAAAGCGACAGGGTCGCGTCTCCGCTCCTCAAGCGCGGCCGAGTTCGACGCGGTCCAGGAGTCCGCGGTGAAGTTCCGAAGCATCCGCGCGACGGGCATCCCTCGGCGGAGGAGGTCGCAGTGGACGTATCCAAGCCCCTGCTCTGAGCCTGCTATCCACCGATACCCGGTACTGCGGAGCGCCTCCTGCCAGTTAGGCGGCAGGCCGCTGGCCTCAAGACCACTGCTCGAACCCACGCCGGATCCATCGCCCTCGGGATGATCCCCCATGTTGTCCTCCTCTCCATCCACACCATCACGTTCGCATGGTACCGACAACATCCTCTTCACGCTCGGTTCCTGCTCCAGCGGCCGGCTCTGCTCCAGGCACTGAAGGCCGACGACGAGGAGGTGCGCACCTCCCCCTGCCTCGCCCTCGGACAGATCGGCGACCCACGCGCCGTGCCGGTATTGCTCGCGGGCCTGGGGGAGGACCAGCCTGGTGATAGCGAGCCCGACCTGCGGGAGACGGCCGCACGCGCGCTGGGGGGGTGTCACGACGCGCGCGCCGTGGCGCCGCTCCTGCTCTGCCTCCGCGAACCGGCTCTTCGGAAGACTGCGGCCGAGGCCCTCACCGCCATCACCGGCCAGGACTTCGGCAGTGACGCGGGTGCCTGGGAGAAGTGGTGGAAGGAGCAGAAGAGGTAGGCAGGCGTTGCACCGTTGGGTGGGTTGGAGGAGGCCCCGCGGGACTGCATCGGCACGAGAGTGCCGACGCCGAGCCCCTCTTGGCCAGTCCGGTGTACCCCGGGCCTCGGCAACCGAACTCCGCGACCTGCCTGCTCGCTCGGCCACCATTGCGGCGTCACGAACCCCCCGGATGCCCCTTGACAACTCCCGCTTAATCTGCTACTATACAGCTAGCAGAAAGCGTGTGCTGAGGCCGGGGAACCTGGCAGTCCAACCCCCGCACCGCACCCCCGCGCTCTTCGGCCGCACCTTGATAACTAAATAGCGATCCATAGCAACGGCAAGAAAGCCTTTGTGTCGGAGCCTGCCCCGAACGCAGTGAGGGGCGCCTCCTTCGTGCGCTTGGTGGTGAGACGCGAGGACACACCGCGATCCGCCGCTCCGTCGCCGCTCCGTCGCCGCTTTTCGCCGACGTTTCGCCGGTCTTCGCCGATCCTCCGCCGAACCGATTTTGCCCCAGAGACCCCTTTTTGTGTCCCACAGCCCAAAATAGGCTTGCTTGTCCGCCGAAACGACGCGAAAACGCGTTATTCGGCGGATTTCGGCGAAGCCCGGGAACCGGCTTCCACCAGCCAGCGGATCCCCGTCCCCATGTTCACTGCCTTTGCCTGTCGCCACGTGCGCGGCCTGTCCGGCCCCGTCCGATTCTGTCCGACACCTGTCCGATTCGTGTCCGATCCGATTTCGCCTCGCAGCCCCCTTCCCGTTGCCCACAGCCTAAAATCGGCTCGCTTGCTGTCCGAAAATCGCGGGTTTTCGATTTTCGGACATTTTCAGACATTTCGGACACTTCGCCCCCGCGTCCATCCGCGGTTCCTCCAGCCCCAGCCCCTAGCCCCTAGCCCCCATCTTGTGGTATCCTCAGTCTCCCATGACACCTGCCCGCGGCACGCGCGGGACCAGTTCCAGGCGAGGGTGCACCACGAATGCCGCGTCTCGTTGTCGAAATCGGAACCGAAGAACTCCCGCCGCGCTTCTTCCCGTCGGCGATGGCCCAGTTGCAGGAGGGCGCGGCGGCCCTGCTGGAGCGACTGCGCCTGACGCACGGCCAGGTGCACGTGCTCGGCACCCCGCGGCGGCTGGCCCTCGTGGTGGAAAACGTGGCCGCGCAGCAGGCGGCCGCGGTGCGGGAGGAGCGAGGGCCGTCCGCCAAAGTGGCCTTTGACAAAGAAGGCAAGCCGACGAAAGCCGCGGAAGGATTCGCCCGCCGCCACGGCCTGACCGCGCCGGACCTGGTGGTGAAGCAGACCGACGGGGGCGAGTACGTCTTCGCCGTGGTCCACGAACCGGAAGCCCCGGCGCCGCAGGCCTTGGCCGCCGCCCTCCCCGACCTGATCTCCGGCCTCTCCTTCCCCAAGTCCATGCGCTGGGGAAGCACCGCGCTCCGCTTCGGACGCCCGGTGCGCTGGGTGCTCGCGCTGCTCGGCGAGGAAGTGATTCGGTTCCGTCTGGCCGATCTGCAGAGCGGGCGAGAGGCGCGCGGCCATCCGGTGCTGGCCGACGGCATGTTCCCGGTGCCCTCGGCCGAGGAGTACGAGGGTGCGCTGGAGCGCCACTCCGTGATCGTGGACCCGGAGCGGCGCCGCGCTGCGCTCGCGCAGCAACTCGCGGACCTCGCGGAGGCGCAGGACGCGGCCGTGATGGACGATGGGCTGCTCGAGGAGACGGTCTACTTGGTGGAGTGGCCGACCTGCGGGTTGGGGAGCTTCGATCCCGCGTTCCTTCGCCTGCCCCGCCCGGTGCTGGTGGAGGAGATGCGCCACGTGCAGAGCTACTTCCCCCTGCAGAACGCCGCCGGCGAGTTGATCCCCGGCTTCATCGCCGTGCGGGACGGGGGAGGGGCCAACCTGGAAGGGATCATCCGTGGCTGGGAGCATGTGCTGGTCGCAAAGCTGATTGACGCCAGCTTCTTCTACGAGCAGGACCTGAAGCGGCCCCTCGCGGAGCGGGTGGAGGACCTCCGCGGCGTCGTCTTCCAGGAGAAGCTGGGGACGATGTACGAGAAGGTGGTCCGCCTCAGGCGGATCGCGGAGGTCGCCGCGGGACAGATGGCGTTCGGGGCAGTGGATATCGCGCAACTCGCGCGCGCCGTGCTCCTCGCCAAGGCCGACCTCACCACCGAAGTTGTCACTGACATGTCCGGCCTCCAGGGCACCATGGGCCGGGAGTACGCGCTCGCCTCGGGCGAACCGGCGGAAGTGGCGGAAGCCATCGGCGAGCATTACCGGCCGCGGTTCGCGGGGGATGCAATCCCGCAGACGCAGCTCGGCCGGGGGCTCGCGCTGGCCGACAAGCTGGACAACATCACCGCGCTGTTCGCGGTCGGCGCCATCCCCAGTGGCTCGGCCGATCCCTACGGCCTGCGCCGCGACGCGGCCGGGGTGCTGAACATTGGGCTGGTGCTCGCGCCTCCGGTGCACCTCGGCGACCTCGTGGACGAGGCCCTCGCGGAAGTGGCCACCCAGGTCGAGCTGTCCCAGCCGGCCTCGGTGATCAGGGCGAGCGTCATGGACTTCATCGGCCAGCGGCTCGACACGTACCTGCGGGAAGAGCTGGGCGTGCGCTACGATCTCGCGGATGCGGTCTTGTCCTCCGGGTTCGATGACCTCGGCGCCGCGGCCGCGCGCGCCCATGCCTTGCAAGCGGCCAGCGCCGAGCCCGAGTTCCTGCCGGCGGTGATGGCCGCAACGCGGGTGGCCAACATCGTGACCAACTTCCCCGGGGGCGAAGTGGACCCATCGCGGTTCCAGGAGGAGAGCGAGCGCACACTGTGGTCGGCCTATCAGGCGGCCGTGCCGGCGGCGGAGGCACAGGTTCAGGGCCGCGACTACACCGCCCTGTTCCGCACGCTGGCCTCGCTGCGCGGGATCATTGATCGCTACTTCGAAGACGTCCTCGTGATGGCCGAGGACGAGGCCGTGCGCAGCAACCGCCTGGCCACCGTCAGCGCGGTGAACCAGCTCATGCGCCGGCTGGCCGACTTCACGAAGGTGGTGCAAACGTAGTAGGGGCACAGTCCGTCAGCTGACGGACTGTGCCCCTTTCACCTGCGATGCCAACACCCAGAGAACAACGCGAGCAACTCGAAGACCAGATCCTCTCGCCGCGGGCGGCGAAGAGCGCCCACAGCCGCGGGCGCGAGCGGCCCGAAGAGCCCTGCCGCATCCGGCCCGCGTTCCAGCGCGACCGCGACCGCATCGTCCACTGCAAAGCCTTCCGCCGCCTCTCCGACAAGACGCAGGTCTTCATCGCCGCCGAGGGCGATCACTACCGCACTCGCCTCACCCACACCCTGGAAGTCGCCCAGATCGGCCGCACCATCGCCCGCGCCCTCCGCCTGAACGAAGATCTCACCGAAGCCATCGCGCTCGCCCACGACCTGGGACACACCCCCTTCGGCCACGCCGGCGAGGCGGCCCTGGACGCGGCCTATCGGAAGTACGATCCCGCCGCCGGCTTCCACCATGCGGAGCAGAGCCTGCGGGTAGTGGAGGTGCTGGAGAAGGACGGGCAGGGCCTGAACCTGACGTGGGAAGTGCGGGACGGGATCCGCAACCACAGCAAAGGGATGGAGGACTTTCCCCGCGATCGAACCGCCGGCCCCGCGACGCTGGAAGCATGGGTCGTGCTCTTCTCCGACCGCATCGCCTACATCAACCACGACATTGACGATGCGCTCCGTGCCGGGTTGATCACGGCGGAGATGCTGCCCCCTGCCTGCCTGACCGCGCTGGGGCGGACCCACGGCCAGCGCATCACCACCATGGTCACCGACGTGGTCTCCCACAGCCAGGAGGCGGACGTCGCGATGGGGGAGGAGGTCACGGAGGCGACCAACTGCCTCAAGGACTTCCTCTACGCGAACGTCTACCAGCGCCCGGGCCTGGCGGGCGAGAACGTGCGCGTGGAGCGCACTATTCACAGCCTGTTCGACCTCTACATGGAGCGGCCGGAGGAGTTCCCGGGCGGATCGGAGGCGGCCCGGGGAGGCGTCCGGGCCCTGGCCCGCGCCGTGTGCGACCATCTCGCCGGGATGACGGATCGGTTCGCCAGCCAGCAGCTAGCGGCGCACTTCCTGCCACGCCCGTGGCGGGAGCATCCGTGACGCGACCCATATCGCCGTGGCGTGTCCAAAGCAGTAGCATCACTGCCCACGCGGGAGTGAGTAGAGAAGTGGCTCCCCGCACCTTCCGAAGACTGAGCCTGGTCGCCACCCTGAGTTGCCTGGCCCTGGTGAGTGGGGCCCGCGCGGGCGCGGCCGGGCAGGGCAGGACGCCTCCCTCCGAGGGGGTGGCGCTGGTGAGGCAGGACGGCGGCTTCATCGTGAGCACCCCCGCCTACCGGGCGGTCATCGGGGGTGACGGAAACTTGCATTCCTTCCGCGTCGGCGAGGCGGAGATGCTGGACGACAGAGTAGGCCTCTCGCTGGGCGCGTTCTACTACTCCAACCTGCCCCTCAAGCTCCCCCGCATCTCCCTGTCGAGTCGCACCACCGTGGAAGCGACGGACGACGGCCATCACCTCCTCCGCTATCGCTTTACGGTCAACCAGGCGGCCATCACCCTGGTGAATCGGAGCGCGACCTCGACCTCCTACTTCGTCGTGCTCTCCCCGGAGATCACCATTGTGCGGAACCCGCAGACCGGGGAGGCGGCCGCCTCGCCCGCCAACGCGAACTGGCCGAACGCGCTCTTCTACACGCGCGCGGGCGAGTATCTGGCCCTGCGAGGGGGCACCCGGGTGTGGGGGCCGTGGCTGGACCGCCAGGTGTGGGAGGTGGCCGAGGTGCCGGCCGAGGGGGGGCAGGTGCAGATCGTCCTCGAGGGCGGGAAGGGGCAGCAACCCAAGGCGACGCTGGAGCAGTTGCTGGGGGTCAAAGCCGCGGTAGCCTTGGCGGAGGGCCGGCCCGCGCGGTTGAGAGGGGTAGAGCTGACGGCGGAGGTGGACAACCGCGCGGACGAGACGCTGGAGGGGACGGTCTCCATGGAGCTGTCCTCCAGCCGGAGCGACCTGGTGATCCTCGCCTCCCGGCCCCTGACGCTGCACCCGAAGCAGACCGCCCAGACCTCCTTCGAGGCCCACGTGGAGACCCCGGACTTCTACACCGCGCGCATCTCCGTGAGCGCGAAGGGCCGGCAGGTCGCAAAGACGATGGCCGTGGCGGGGTATCGGGTGGAGGACATCGTGCCCATCCCGAACCACCCGCCGGGGTTCCAGGAGTTCTGGCAGCGCTTGCTGGCGGAGGCGCAGGCGAACGAAGCGGAGTTGCAGCTGCAGCTCACGCCGAGCGCGGCGAAGAGCAGAGGCGACCTGCGGGTCGCGCTCGCGCAATATCCGGGAATGGGCGGCAAGACGATCTACGGATGGTACCTGGCGCCGGCGCTGCCGGGGAAGTATCCGGCGCTGCTCTACCTTTCCGGCTATGGCGCGCGGGACATCACGCCGCCCACCTTCCTGGCCCAGAAGGGGTACGCCGTGCTCGCCATCAACGTGCGCGGAGCGCCCGTGGACAAGCCCCGGGTGAAGTCCTACGATGACTACCTGACGGTGGGGATCAGCTCTCCGGACACGTACGTCTACCGCGAGATCGTGGGGCACGCGCTGCGGGGATTGTGGGCCCTGGCGAAGCGGGAGGAGGCCGACCCCGACCGGATGGGCGTGGTGGGGGTCAGCGAGGGGGGCGGCCTCGGGCTGATCCTCGCGGCCCTCGAGCCCCGGGTGCGCGCGGTATCGGCCGATGCGCCCATGCTGGCCGACTTCCCCCTGTCGGCGCGGCGCGCGATGTGGCCCTACAAGCGGATCAACCAGTATCTGCAGGAGCACCCGGAGCAGGCTGCTCAGGTGGGCACGACTCTGGCCTACTTCGATCTCGTGAACCTCGCCGGTGAGGTGAAGTGCCCGGCCCTGGTCAGTGTCGGCTTTCTCGACCAAGTAAGCCTCCCCGCCGCGGTCTACGGGATGTATAATCTGCTGGGCGGGCCGAAGGAGTTGCGCGCCTTCCCCAGAGCCGGCCACGAAGGCGGGGGACAAGACTGGTGGACCTACAAGCTCGCGTGGTTAGAGAAACAACTGGCGCCCAGGCCTGCGCCGACACCCACGCCCGCGCCGCCCACGACGCAGCGGCCGGCGCCTATCCCTTCATCCCCACCCGCAGCACCGCTCTCCCCACAGGTCGCGCCACCGCCCACCCCTCAGCCGGCGCCTTAGGCGCGGGGCGAGTTCCGTGAGCGAATCGCGGGGCGACCGCCCGAATCCCACCTCCGTGGGGCAACTGCGCGCCCTCTTCCGCGAGTTCGACTTCCGGCCCCGCAAGTCGCTTGGCCAGACCTTCCTCACCGACGCCAACATCGCCCGGAAGATCATCGCCGCGGCTGACCTTCACCCCGACGATCCGGTGCTGGAGATCGGCCCCGGCGCGGGAGCGATGACGCATCTGCTCCAGGACGCGGCGCGGCGCGTGCTGGCGATCGAGATAGATCCCACCCTGGCCGCGATCCTGCAAGAGCCTCCGAGCGACCGCCTTCAGGTACTCCAGGAGGACGTGCTGCAGGTGGACTGGCCGGCGCTGCTGGGGAGGGAGGGCGCAGGGAGGTGGAACGTGGTGGCGAACCTCCCCTACGCCATCACCGGCCCGGCCATTCTTAAGCTGCTGGAGGCGAAGGAGTGGCTGGCGCGGCTGACCATTATGGTACAAGTGGAAGTGGCCGAACGTCTCGTCTCCCCACCGGGGTCGAAGGCCCGCGGTCTCCTGGGCGTGCTGGTGGAGGCCGGGTGTGAGACCCACCTTGCGTTCCGCGTGCCGCGCACCTGCTTCTGGCCCCTCCCGCAGGTGGATTCCGCGGTCGTGACGCTGGAGGTGCGGCGCCCTCCTCTGGTTCCTCCCTCTCTGGAGGCGCTCTTCCGGCGCGTGGTGCGAGGGGCCTTCGGCACGCGCCGCAAGACGCTGGCGAACGCGCTGGCCCACTCCGCCGAGGTGTCCGTTGATAAAGCCGGCGCGGAAGCGCTGCTGGAGGCCTGCGGCGTGGCGCCGGAGCGGCGGGCGGAGACGCTGACGGTGGCCGAGTTCCTCTGCGTGGCCGAGCATCTCGCGGCCCATGAGGAGGGGGCGTGAACACCCTCACCCTGCACCCGGCCGCGAAGGTGAACCTCAGCCTGCGGGTGATGGGGCGCCGCTCCAATGGCTTCCACAACGTGGAGACAATCCTGCACACGGTGGGGATTCGGGACACGGTGCAGCTCACCGCGCGCGAGGCCGGGATCGAATTGCGGGTAACTGGAGAACAGGTGCCGGCCGATGCGTCCAACCTCTGCTGGAGGGCGGCGGAGTTGCTCGCCGCTCAGATGAAGGTGACGCGGGGAGCGGGGATCGTGCTGCACAAGGGGATACCAGTCGGCGCGGGTCTGGGGGGAGCTAGCAGTGACGCGGCTGCGGTACTGACCGGGCTCGCGCGGCTCTGGGAGGTCGCGCCGGGGCCGGAGACCATGGACCGGCTGGCGGCGGAGATCGGCTCCGACGTTCCGTTCTTCCTGCGCGGGGGATGCTGCCTGGCTCTGGGGCGAGGGGAGCGCTTGGAGCGCTTGCCCCCGGCCGCGCTGTCGCTGGTGGTAGTGGCGCCGGAGCGCCGGATGCCGACCGCGCAGGCCTACGCCGCGCTGCGGCGGGGCGCGTCGCTGGCGCCGCGCAAGTCGCTGAGCCGGGCCACGCAGCGAATGCTGCAGGCGGTGAAGTCGGGAGGGGCGGCGGGGATCGCGAAGGCCCTGCACAACGATTTCGAGGCCCTGGAGATGGTGGGGATCGCGGAGGCCCTGGAAGCGAAGGCCGCGCTGCTGGAGGCCGGGTGTCTCGGGGCGCTCCTCTCCGGCAGCGGGTCGGCCGTCTTCGGCCTCGCCCCCGACGCGCGCGCGGCGGAGAGCATCGCGGAGCAGATGCGGGCGCGATGGGGCTGGGTGACCCCCGTCCCGACCGTGACCGCGGAAGAGAGCGTGGTGGTGGAGGAGCAGTCGCCGTGCTAGATGTGGTGGTAATGGCGGGTGGGGTGGAGAAGGGGGAGCTGGCCGCGCAGGAGGGCACGCCCTATCGGCCGCTGCTGGAAGTGGCCGGCAAGCCGATCCTGCATCACGTGCTCAGCGCGCTCAACGGGTCTCCCCGGGTGGACCGGGTCGCGCTGGTCGCCCCGGAGCCCGTGCTCCAGGCCGCGGACGAGCTGATGGTGGACTGCCGCGTGCTCTCTGCGGACAGCTTTGTGGACAATCTGGTGAACGGGGCGGCCTCCCTCTCCTGCGATCACACCGACGGCGGCGACCATCTCCTGATCGTCACCGGCGATCTGCCCCTGCTCACCCCCACCGCGATCACCGACTTCGTGGATCGCGCGGCGGCCTCCCGCGCCGAGGTAGCCTATCCCATCATCCCCAAGGAGTCCAGCGAGCGGGTGTTCCCCGGAGGGAAGCGGACCTACCGGCGGCTGTCGGACGGCACCTTCACCGGAGGGAACGCCGCGGTAGTGACCCGGGAATTCCTGGACCGCAGCAAAGACCTGATCGCGCGCCTCTACTCCTACCGCAAGCGCCCGCTGAAGCTGGCCGGCCTGTTCGGCCCGGGCTTCATCCTGGGCCTGGTGTTCGGGCGCCTTTCCATCGAGGGCCTGGAGCACCGGGCGAGCGAGATCGTGCACGCGCGGGTCAGCGCCATCGTCTGCGAATACCCGGAGCTCGGCTTCGACGTGGATAAGGTAGACGATCTGCGGCTGGCCCGCGAGGTGTACGCGAGCGTGGCCGGCCGATCGTAACGGGCGCCCCGCGCGGCGCTTGACACCTCCCACCCGCGCTTCTATACTCCGCATAGGTCAGGAGTCCGCGCCTGCGGGCGACGACCTGATGGTGCTCGCCGGCCGGGGAGTCTCCTGACGCGCGTGCGGAGGGACTGCCGTGGCAGTGGTGCGGTGCCCGAAGTGTGGGGCCGTCAATCCAGAGGGCCAGCGCCGCGGGGCGCGGTGCCGCGCCTGCCACGAGGCCCTCGGCAAGTGCCGCTACTGCCGCCACTGCGATCCCCAGACCCTGGACTGCACCTACGAGGGCCGCCGCGAGATGGACCATCTCGTGGATGTGGACGACGTCCTGCTGAACTGCCTGGACTTCTCCACCCGGCTCACGGCCGCGCCCGCGGCCCGCCGCCGGCCCGTCGTATTCCTCACCGCCCTGTTCCTTCTCATCGCCGCCTCCGCGGCCTCCCTCGCGGTGCTCCGCATCGTGCGGCTCTCGGCTCGCACCTCCCCGGGGCTGCCGCTCCGCATGAGCGTGGGGGTCCCCGACTCCGCGCTCAAGGAGGAAGGCCTGGACGTGAGCGTGACCCTCTCGAACCTCGGGGAGAATGACTTGGACGGCATCGAAGTGCAGGTGGCCGGCAAGGGGATGTCGGCGCTGGCATTCCAATCGCTCGTTCCCCAGGAGAGCTACCAGAACGCGAAGCGCGGCTCGGTGACCGCGAAGATCGAGCGGCTGCCGGCCGGTGAACTGTGCGAACTCAAGTTCCACTTCACCGCCAATCGCACCGGCCGCGTCCCCCTCCTGGTCAGCGTGACGGCCGCGGGTACCGAGGGCACCAAGGTGCAGTCCGTGGACGCGGAGATCATCCCGTGAGGCAGGGCGCGGGCGGAGGGCGGAAGCAGAACGCAGAAGGGAGAAGGGCGGGGTGAAGGGCACAGGCCGAGGCGCCGAGGGCCAGAGATGAGCGGGCGCGCAGATCTCCATTTGCATACCACGGCCTCGGATGGGTCGCGGTCCCCGGCGGCGACGGTAGAGGCGGCGGCGGAGGCGGGGGTGACGCTGCTGGCGATCACCGACCACGACACCATCGAGGGGGTTTCGGAGGCCGTCGCGGCGGGGCAAAAACTGGGCGTGACGGTGGTGCCCGGGGTGGAGGTGAGCGTGGACACCGAGCACCACGACATCCACCTGCTTGGGTTCTACCTGCGGTGGGAGGAGGCGGCGCTGCAGGCGGCCCTCCGGGAGCTGCGGGAGCGCCGGGCGGCGCGGAATCGGCGCATCCTGGAGAAGCTGGCTGCGCTGGGACTGTCGCTGGAGGCGGCGCGGGTGCAGGAGCTGGGGGGCCACGGGTCAGTGGGGCGGCCGCACATCGCGCGGGCGATGATCGAGCGGGGATACGTTGGCTCGCAAGGAGAGGCGTTCCATCGGTACCTGGCCCGCGGCAAGCCCGCGTTCGTGCCCCGGGTGCGGCTGACGACGGAGGAGGCCTGCTGCATCATCACCGGCGCGGGGGGCGTGCCGGCACTGGCGCATCCGGCCAAGATCGGGTCGTGGCCGCTGGTGGAGGAGGTGCTGGCGAGTGGAGTGGAGGGGGTGGAGGTCTACCACTCGGATCACACCCGCGCGGAAGTGGACCGTCTCTTGGCGCTGGCGCAGGCGCGCGGGCTGCTGGTCACGGGGGGGACGGATTCCCACGGGCCGTGCTCGGACCGCCCCAGCGAGATCGGCAGTGTGGAGATGCCTCCGTGGGTGAGGGAGCAGTTTCTCGCGCGGGCGCCCGCCTGGTGGCGGCAGCGCGAGGGATAGGCTACTCCGCGCCGACCACCTGCCGGGTGGTCTTGAAGTGCAGTTTCGCGACCTGCCCGAGGAGGGGGAGGCCCCCCTGCGCGTAGACCCGCCGCCCGGCGGGGAGGACGTGGGTGGCGCCGCGGGGGAGGGCCATCCCCACCCGCCTAGAGAGCGCCTCCAGGCCCCGCAAGAAGGCGGCGCGGGCCAGGACGGAGGCGGCGGCGACCGCCGGGTCGGATTCCGCGCGCACCGCCTGGACTAATTCCACCTCTCGGCCCCGCTGCATGAGCGCCTGCTGCAGGTAGCTCTCGTCCCCGAACTGGTCGGCCACCGCGAGGCGGCACTCCTGGCACGCGGGGTTCCCGAGCAGGCTTTCCAGCGCCCGCGCATGGGCCCACGCGAGCAGGTGGTTGAGGTTCCGCATCTTCGGCAGCAGCTCGTTGTACTTGGCCGGGGAGATGAGCACCACCTCGTATGCCGGGCAGACCTGCTTGACGATCTTCTCCTTGTCCCGCAGGGAGGACTCGGTGAGGCGCTTCGAGTCCTTCACCCCGGCCTCGGGCAACCGCGCGAGCGCGAGGGCGTCCGCGTAGGCGGCCGCCACCACCAACGGACCGAAGTAATCCCCCTTGCCGGCCTCGTCCGTGCCGATGTGAGGAAGAGCGGTGCGCGCGCTCACGGCCCTGCGCCTCCGGGGTAAGGCCACGGCAGAGGCCGCCGGGTGCGACCTCCGCCGCGAACTGATCTCACGGTGTCAGCGCACGGCCTGCGCCGGGCGGACGGGCTGCTTCAGCTCGAAGTTCCACGCGAAGCAGTTCTCGCACACCGGCTTGCCCTTCTCCGTGGGCAGGCCGCACAGCGGGCAGACGTTCCAGTACGGATCGTTTGGGTACAGCCAGAAGGGAACCGCGCGCTGCTGCCGGGCCGTGTTCTCGTTGGCGATCTGTTTCCGGTGTTCCGCCTTGTTGTTCCAGTTCTGCCGCCACCAGTCCATATCGCGCGCCACCAGCTTCTGGTGGGGGATGTCGTCCGGGAACTGCTTTTGCGCCCACTTCATCGCCGGCCAGAGCCGGTCGAAGTCCAGCAGGTGCTCGAAGGGGCGATAGTACATCCGGGCGCAGTAGGCCTTGGCGTCCTGCTGCTGGCTGGCGTAGTAGAAGGCATCCGCGGCCCGGTAGAGATCGTGGGCCCGGTCGAAGAGGGTCCAGGCGTACTCGAACGTCATCTCGAAGGACTTGGGGTTGAGGGCCACGCCTCGCTTGAGCACCGCGATGCCGTCCTCGAGCCACGCGCGGCGGTCTGTCTGGAGGACGGACTCCGCGTTCAGGTTATAGGCGAGATGCCAGCCGTACACCTGCCAGCCGAGGATGAAGTGGGGGTCCAGCTGGACGACGGACTCCATGACCGGGGGGATCAGATACCACGCGCCCCCGTCCCACAGGTTGTCCACTTTCAGCCATAGCAGGTCGGCCGCAACCGTGCGGAAGCCGCCCAGCGCGGCAATGAGGACGGGGGTGGGGCCGGAGATGGCGGCGAGGTTGATGCCGCTCCCTGGGGCGTTGACGCGATACTGCTCTGGGCGCCTGTTGATGATGGCCTCTTGGATAGGAAGGCCGATCAGATAGACTCCCAGGGCGAACAGCGCGGCGATCTTCCACGGTAAGCGCGAGCGTCGCATGGGGCTACACCTGCCTGTTCTCAAAGAAGAGGGAGGCGAAGAGGAGGGCGACGATGATGTAGAGGAGCCCGGCCCCCAAGGCCTGAACGGCCGCGCCGGCATCAATGGGGATCCCATTCGCCACGTTCGTCCGGAAGTCGAAATCCTGCAATGGCGGCACCGCGTGGTAGAACAGCCAGAGGACGAAGCGGGAGGCGCCGACCATCTTGGTGGACAGGTCATAGAGCATGGATTGCATGCTGCCCACGCCCCACAGCAAGATCGCACCGATCACGGTCATGGTAGTGGAGGAGACGGCCGAGATGAGCATGATGAGCGCGGTAAGCACGGCGAGGGCGCAGTAGCTCATCACCGCCGCGAAGATCACCGCGGGGATGGCGGCATCGAACTTGGAGTCCGGCTGGCCCGCCTGCGGCACACCGATGACGTGGGCCTGGAGGAGGAGTACGCCGACCAGCACCACGGTGAGGATGGCCACGATCACCCCGAGGATGATGAGCGCGCCGAGGTACTTCCCGAGCAGGAACTCGTAGCGCCGCACCGGCTTGGCCAGAATCGGGTAGATGGTGCGCGACTCGATCTCATGGGGGATCATGAAGGCGCCCACGAAGATAGAGAGGAGCATCCCGAAGAGGGTGATGGACATCAAGCCGCTGTCCTTCACCATGCGGGCCTGCTCGACGGGGCTGAGGTAGCTGACGATGTTGAGGGAGGCGATGATCAGCACCACCAGCACCACCACGGCCTGAAGCACGCGCTTCCGCCTGGCCTCCGCCACCGTCATCTTCGCGATGCGCCAGACGGAGGGCCAGCCGTGGGCCAGCGCGCCCATCCAGGCCTTCCGGGTCATCACCAGAATGCCGGCGACGAGCATCGCGCCGACGAACAGAATGAGTTTGCCAATCTGCGGGGTCACTCTTTCACCTCCCCAATCGCGCGCACGAACACGTCTTGCAGACTCGGCCGCGGCTTGGTCACTTCCTGGATCTCACCGCCGGCCTCCCGGAGGGCCTGCAGCACGGCCCACAGCTGGTCCCCGGTAGCCTTCCCCAGGCGGACCTCGCCGTCACCCACGTCCACCACCGTGGGAAGCGCGGCGAGCTGCTTGGTGGCGCCGCTCCTCATTCCGGAAACGGAGATGACGATCTCGGTGGGCTCTCCGGCCAGCTCCCGCAGCGTCCCCTCCCCGACGAGCTTCCCCCGGTACAGAATGCCCACCCGGTCGCACACCTCCTCCACCTCCGCCAGGAAGTGGGAGCAGAGGAGGATGGTCTTCCCCCGCCGCTTCAGCTCCAGGATGAGCTGCGTCATCTGGTGCCGGCCGGCCGGGTCCAGACCGGAGGTCGGCTCGTCCAGGATGAGCAGCTCCGGGTCATTCACCAGCGCCTGCGCCAGCGCCAGTCGCTGCCTCATCCCCTTCGAGCACTCCCGGAACGGCACCTTGCGGTTGGCCTGCATGCCCACCAAGGTGAGCAGCTCCTCCACCCGCGCCTTCCGCGCCTGCTTCCCATAGCCGAAGAGGCCCGCGTAGAAATCCAGCAGGTCCTCTCCGTTGAACACGTCGTACAAGTACGCGTCCTCCGGCAAGAAGCCGATCCGCTCCCGCACGGAGAGATCGCTGATGTCCTTGCCGAAGATCGTCGTCTTGCCGTCGGTGGGAAAGATCAGCCCGAGGATGATCTTCAGGGTGGTGGTCTTGCCGGACCCGTTCGGTCCCACCATCGAGTAGGTCTCTCCCTGCCGGATCGAGAGGTTGAGGCCGTCCACGGCCTTCACGCCGACAGGTGTCAAGAGGGAGTGGTACACCTTCGTCAGGCCCTCTACCTGGAGCACTGTCTCCACACGTACCTCCCGCGGGTTTCGCCGGGCGACCCCAGCGTCGCTGATGCGAGCTAACAAACAGGCAGGGCGAAAGCTGAATGCCCTCTTCCGCCCCACCGCAGGCCAGTATATTACCCCTCCCGCGGGCCTGTCAAGCTGTTGACGAAGTGCCGCCCTACGGGAGAGCGCTCGCTTTGCCCAACGAAAAACGTCACCTTCGTCATTCCTTCGCGAGATCGAAAGAAACTCTTCACGCCTGACCCGAAAACGACATCTTCACACCTCTCCCCGTAGGGCAGGCTTTAGCCTGCCCGCCTCCTCCCTCGCCCCTCCCTTCTTGCATTTTGCATTTTGCATTTTGCCTTCCTCCCCTCCGCCTTCTCGCCTCTTCGACTCTTCGCCTTCAGCACTGCGAAGCAGTGCGACTCGATTCCTCGCAGGCTCCCCGCCTCCCGCGCCGAAAAGAGCCCTCATGCGCTACGCCCTGGGCATTGACGGCGGCGGCTCGAAGTGCGAGGTCGTCCTCGCCGCCGAGGACGGGACCGTGGTCGGCCGCGGCCTCGGCGGGCCGACCTATACCTACTACGATCCCCCGGAGGTGGTCGCGGCCTCCTATCGTGAGGCCGTCGGCGCCGCGCTCCGCGGTATCACCGACGCCCAGCTCTTCGTCGCCGGGGCGGTGCCGCCCCCGGAGGCCCTCGCCGAGGCCGTGGGTGCCGCCGGCATGGTTATTGGGCGCCTGTTTGCCAGGGAACAGGAAACCGCCTACGCCGCGGCCGGCGTGACGTGGGGCGTCGTCCTGCTCTCCGGCACTGGCTCCTTCGTCCATGGCCGCACCGAGGACGGACGCGAGCTGCACTTCGGCGGCATCGGCCCCGTGCTCGGCGACTACGGCAGCGCCCACGCCATCGCCAACGCCGGCCTGCGCGCCGCCTTTGCCTCCTCCTGGAGCGCCGCCCGCCGCACCTCCCTCGCCGAGGCCATCCCGCAGGCGCTCGAGGTCCCCGACCTCCCCGGCGTCTTCCGCCTCATCTACATCGAGCACATCAACCGCCGCCGCCTCGCCTCCCTCGCCCGCGTCGTGGATGCCGAGGCCCAGCGCGGCGACCCGGTGGCCCGCCGCTGCCTCCTCGCCGCCGCCGACGAGTTCGCCGACAGCGCCGCCGATCTCATTCGGGCCCTGGAACTCCGCTTTGCCGCCTTCCCGTTGATCCCCATCGGCGGCGTCGCCCGCGGCTCCCGCCTGTGGTGGGCGCGAGTGCTGGAGCGGATCACCGACGTCGCGCCCCAGGCCTACCCCCTCATCCCACGCATCCCCCCCGCCGCCGGCGCCGCCCTCCTCGCCCTGCGGGAGATGGGCATCCCCTGGACGCCGGAACTGCTCGAGCGGGTGCCCGGCAAAATGGGGACTGCTACCTAATTGCCCTACAATCATTGCTTCACTATCTCTATCGCCGGCAATTAGGTAGCCGTCCCCAGTTTGCGGAGCACCCGCTCCATCGTCACGGACCGACCGGTGCAGCCTTTGGGAGAGCGCTGTGTGGGAGCCCCGTCCTCGGGGCGACCTCCGCCCCCGGCACCGGCACGTACATCACCCGCTTCCTGTCGCAGCAAATCAGCCCCTTCCCGTCAAAGGCCCACGCCTGCATCCCCTCGGGGATGGTGATGGCCCTCTCCCGGCCGCTGACAAGGTCAATGACCGTCGTCTCGGATGCCTCCTGCCAGGTCGCCACCGCCGCCTTCCCATCCGGGGCGTACCAGACCCTGTCCGGCGTTCTCTGCAGCACCACGTTCGCTTCGCGCGGCGGGCCGCCCGGGTTCCGCCGCCACAGATGAAGGGGGAACCTCCCGTCCTGAGAGGCGAACCACAGCAACTCGCCGCTCCCCGGTACACTGAACGCCCAATTCACCCACGGAGCCGTCTGGATCACCCGCCGCTTCGCCGAAGGATACTCGATCTCGGACAGCTCGAACTCCCTTTCGCTCACGGTGTTGGCAACGTAGATCGCCCGACCGTCACTCGACCACGTAATACTGCCATCAACGAAATCGCGCATCATCTCCTCTTCCCGCGCCCTGCCGTCGGCACCCACCGTGGCCACGACAACGGTGCCTATCCCGAGGTGCTCCTTCGTCGGGGCGTACCGCGGGTACAGCAGGCGCGTGGAGTCGGGACTCCACGCGAGGCCCATACGGAGATAGTGGTCCTTGGGGATGGCTACTACCCACCCCTTGCCCGGAGGCAGCACCTGCACCTCGCAGCCGTCCTCGGTCCTGGCGACGGCATCGTCCGCGGCGTATGCGTATGCCGACATGAGCGATGCCGCGCTTCCGCCGAGAATGCTGGTTCGCACATGCGGGGCCTCTAGCTTGACCAGCCAGGTGGTGGAACACATGCCCGCCTTCTCGTCCCAGAACGCTTTGCCGTGTTCGACCACGAGCACCCTCCCGCCCCGTCCCGGGGGTGCCGTTAGCCACCAGATCGAGCGATTGGCCGTCGCGAGATACAACGTCCGCGGCCTGTCGGCCACCACCTGCGGCGCCCGGTCCCCGCCCGCTCGTTTCCCCTCCGCGGCGCGGGCAGGGCCGAAACCTACCGCGGCCGCCCACAAGCCAACCACAAGGATGATCTGTCCGCGCCGAGCCGTCATCTCACCACCTCCTCGACACCTTCCCCCGCGAATCGCCCCCGGGCGGGGAGATCATACCACGCGCGTCCCCCCGCGTGCGGCCGTCTCGGCGCGCCCGGGCTACCCCACCAGCCCATGCGCCACGAACGCCGCCACCAGACTCCCGTCTCGGCCCCGCAGCCAGCCGAGGACGATCCCGGTCGCGAAGAGCAGCACGAAGAAGGGCCAGGCCTGCGCGTAACCCACGTGGGCGAGCGAGAACAACGCCGCCTGCACCAGGATCCCCGGCCCCAGACCCCACCGCGAGACGAGCAGCGGCTGCAAGTACCCCCGGAACAGGTTCTCCTCCGACCACGAGGCCACCAGGAAGCCGAACGCCACCGACAGGAGCACTCCGAGCCCGCTCACGGTCGGCGCGCCGGCCGTCGGCGCAGGAGACTTGAGGCCCAGCAACCGCGCCCCCACGACTGCGAACACCAGCGCGATCAACCCAATCACCAGGGCCGCCAGCAGGCCCCGCCCGATCTCCCATCCCCAGCGTCGGCGCCGCCAGCCCAGGCTCTCCCACGTGGCCCCGGCCAGCCCGAACAGCCCTCCTCCCACGATCCCCACCGATACCACCACGATCAGCCCCAGCAGGAACGCCGCGCCCCGCCACGACGGCTCGAAGCCCGCCGCCCCCCACCACCGCTGCATCAGTAGGACCCCCGCGGCGCGCGTCACGCTCAGGGCGACGACCAAGACCAGCCCCAGCGCCACCGCGTGAGCAAAATGGGGACTGCTACCAAATTGACCTACAACCATAGAGTCACTCTCTCTAACGTCAGCAATTTGGTAGCTGTCCCCATTTTGCGACATATCATCGCCTCTGTCGAATCCCATCTATCACCTCCCAGTACGCGCTCAGTCCGGCCTTCCCCCGCGCCGTCAGCCGGTAACTCGTGTGCGGCAGCTTACCATGAAAGGACTTGGTCACCTTCACGTAGCCCTTCTCCTCCAGCCGCGCCATGTGCGTGGACAGGTTCCCCTTCGTCAGCCCCAGCGTCTGCTGCAGAAAAGTGAAGTCGGCCGTCTGCACTCCCGAGAGGATCATCAGCAGCCGAAGCCGCGCCGGCTGGTGGATGGTGGGGTCGAGGTCGCGCATCGCCGCCTACTCCTCCGACTCAGGGGTCTTGGCCAGCGCCCGCAGCCGCCGCCGCGCATGCCGGCTGTAGATGTGTCCGCCGAGCGCGGCCACGAGCCCATAGCCCACCACCGGAAACAGTAGATCGAACGCTACCCCGCGGCTGATCGGCGCCCCCGCCACCATCAGCACCGCGTGCGCCCCGTACAGCATGGGCCACAGGAACATCAGCGCGGTCTTCGGCTCGGGCGCTCGCGTCACCCCGATCCAGATCATGATAGGGACCGCGTACAGCGCGGACACCGGCTGCGCATAGTGCGCCGGCAAGGCCCCTATCAGTCCCAGCCCGGCCTGCGCCAGGCTGCAGAACGCCAGCGTCATCACCGCCCCCCGCGGCGGCCTCTCTCCCTCTCCCCACAGCCACGGCCCTCCGCTCACCTCCCCCTCGCCCCGGTACAGCGCCGCACTCACCTTCTGCATCGCCCCTTGTCCCGCAATCGTGAACCAGGCCCACAGCACCGTCAGGCCGCTCAGCACCACTACGCACCCCGCCGCCTGCGCCTTCGCCCCGTGCATCACGGCCCGCACCGTCAGATAGCCCAGGCCCGCGAAGGCCAACCCACCTGTGAGAAAGATGAGGTGGGCCACCACCACCGCCAGCGTCCGGTTCTGCGCATACCGCCGCGCCCACTTCGGAATCTCCCTCACCCCCGCCTCCCGGTCCGCCGGCGAGTCACGCTCCTCTTCTCCCATCTTCTCCGCTCCTTGGTCTTCAGTCACGAGCTAGTTTGTATCACAAACCAGACGCGCTGTCAAGAGGGGTGCGGCAGCAAACTGGCGTTGACAAAGCGCTACGACAGCGATACGATTAGAACCGCAGCAGGTTGAGACCCATGGGCTGGACGGCCAACCGCATACCCTGATTGTCCAGGCCCTACCGAGGAGGCTCCAGTATGAAGGCGCGTGTCGCGGTCGTATTAGCAATCACTATGTTGTTCTGCCTGTCCATGCTGCCAGCGAAAGCCGACCAGTGGACCTATGAACTCGGCCGATCCCCCGGGCAGTTTCACCTAATCGGCGTCATTGTCATTTCCGAGGCGGGCGCGGCGTATACAGACATCCCTCTCAAAGCTGGTGAAGGCTGGCGTAACGTGCAAGCCAAGGACCTCCAAACTGACGAGCCATTGCGATTCGAGATCCAACCCGGCACAAACGGAGCGGGCCCTGTGCTGCGAGTCTACTTCAAGAACCCCGTTCCCGAGCAGGGAGTGGTCAAGATCCAGATTGAAGCCGACGTTCTGTGCTCCTCCGTCAGACTAGAGGGTGGTCGGATAGTATTCGACCGCGCGACCGGAGGGGATATTACCGTGATTCTGCCTGCTGGATGCGCAGTAGTGCACTGCAGTGTCCCCGTCACTATATACGAGAAGGGCGATGGAAGGACCGTGCTGAAGAGGACAACCGACCACTACACGCAGACGCTTATCAAGGCAAGACCTTTCGAGCCCTAGATCCTTCTGGGCAGGAGGTCAGCCGGAAGGTAACTCCTGCCCCATCAGCCTTCGAAGACGACCACAGGATCATCCAGACCTAGCGTATAGCCTCCAGACTCGGGCCCGTGGCCGGCGGCGCAGGGCGAAGCGCAGACCCCCGCCGTCACGTCTCTCCGACGGCTCGGCCCCCGCGTGCTGCACCCGCTCGCCAAGGCCCGCGACCCCCGCCCGCAATCCCGTGCGGCCTACAAGAGGCCGCCCACGCGGCTCTCAAAGGACCGCAGGCAGGAACCCCTCCCCGTTCAATGGTATCCTCCTACTATCCGAGGGAGCCAGAGGGATGCCTGCGTCGCCGCTAACCAGCTATCTGACAACACTGAGCCGGGACGCGGCGCGCGGAGACCGGACGGAGCGCAGCCACTATCCGACGCTCAAGGCGCTGGTGGAGGCGCTCCTGCCTGGGGCGGAGGCCGTGGTCGAGCCGAAGCGCGTTGACTGCGGCGCGCCCGACTTTCACGTCCGCACGCGGGAACTCCTCCTCGGCTACATCGAGGCCAAGGACGTCGGCCTGGACCTGGACGAGGCCGCGGAATCCGAGCAAATTAGGAAACGCTACCTGCCGGCCTTGGCGAACCTGGTGCTCACGAACTACCTGGAGTTCCGGTGGTACGTGAGGGGCGAGCTGCGGGAAACAGCGACGCTCGGGCGGGTGGACGCGTGGGGCAAGGTGAAGTCCGACCCCGGCGGCGGGAAACAGGTCGCCGAGCTTCTCAAGCAGTTCCTCGGCCAGGCCCCCAAGGGGGCGGAGAACGCGAAGGACCTGGCGGTTCGTCTGGCCGGCCTGGCGCGGGAGATTCACAACGTCACCCTCGCCGCCTTCCAGCGCAACAAGGTCTCCGATGAACTGCGCGGCCTCATGGAGGCGATGGCGCAGTACCTCCTCCCCGATCTCACCTCGGGGCAGTTCGCCGACATGTTCGCGCAGACGCTCGCCTACGGCTTCTTCGCGGCTCGCTGCAACCACTTCGGGGGGCGCTTCAATCGTCGCGACGCGGCCTTCGAGATCCCGAAGACAAACCCGTTCCTGCGGCGCCTCTTCGGCGAGATCGCGGGTCCGACGCTCGATGACGAGCCGTTCGTGGGGTATGTGGATGACCTCATCCAACTCCTCGCGTACACGGACGTGGGGGAGATCCTCGCCGACTTCGGCCGGCGCACCGCGCGGGCCGATCCCATTGTCCACTTCTACGAGACCTTCCTGAAGGAATACGACCCTGCCGTGCGCGAGCTGCGGGGCGTCTACTACACTCCCGAGCCGGTCGTCTCCTACATGGTTCGCTCCGTAGACTACCTGTTGCGCAAACGCTTCGGCTGCAACGGTCTGGCCGATACCGGAAAGGTAACCTACCGCCGACAGGTGGGCGGCGGCAAGACGGAAGAAGCGACCTCGGAGCGGGTGCTTATCCTCGATCCTGCCTGCGGCACCGGCACCTTCCTGTATGGCGTGGTGAACCACATCCGGGAGCAGTTCCGGCGGCAGCATGACGCAGGCTCCTGGTCGGGCTATGTGAAGGATCACCTGCTGCCGCGGCTGTTCGGCTTCGAGTTGCTCATGGCCCCGTACGCGGTGGCCCACCTCAAGCTCGGGCTGGAACTCGCCGGGCAGGACGTGGAGGTGGCGGAGCGCGCGGAGTGGGCCTATGACTTCGCGAGCGAGGAGCGCGTGGGCGTCTACCTCACCAACAGCCTCGACCAGGCCGCCCACCGTTCCGAGACGCTCTTTGGCTATCTGCGGACCCTCAGCGACGAGGCAAATGCCGCCGGGGAAGTGAAGCGCTCGCGCCCGATCATGGTGGTCATCGGCAACCCGCCTTACTCCGGCCACTCCGCCAACCGCAGTTGGGAAGTGAGGGCGGGGAAACGAATCCCCACGTTCATCGGTGAACTCCTTCAGGACTACTACCAGGTGGACGGGCAGCCGCTGAATGAGCGCCAACCTAAGTGGCTCCAGGATGACTATGTGAAGTTCCTCCGCTTTGGCCAGTGGCGCATCGAGCAGACGGGGGAAGGCATCCTCGCCTTCATCACCAACCATAGTTACCTCGACAATCCTACGTTCCGCGGGATGCGTCAGCACCTCATGCAGGCCTTCAGTGACATCTACGTGCTCGACCTCCACGGCAACAGTAAGAAGAAGGAGCGCACCCCCGAAGGCGGCAAGGATGAGAACGTTTTCGACATTCAGCAGGGCGTGGCCATCACGCTGTTCGTGAAGGAGCGGGCCGCGGCCGGCCCCGCCCGCGTTTGGCATGCCGATCTCTGGGGGGAACGGGAGGCTAAGTATGCCGTCCTCCAAGGGGGCTCTGTTGAGGGGATCCAATGGCAACGCCTCGACCCCGTGCCGCCGATGCGCTTCTTTGTGCCCACGGACTCGACTCTCCTCCCTGAGTACGAGCGCGGGCGCCCGGTCACACACGTGATGCCGTTGTATTCGCTCGGGTTCCAGACGCACCGAGACAGACTCGCAGTGGGCTTTGACCGAGAGCAAGTGGCGCTTGCGGTCCGCGACCTCGCGGACCGAGCGGTATCAGACCAGCAGATCGCGGATCGCTACGGAGTCACGTCAACCGGGACATGGGACCTGGAGGGCGCGCGAGCGCAGTTGCGTGGCGATCCTGCGGCTGAAGCCTCCATCGTGCGATGTGCGTACCGCCCATTTGACGAACGATGGATTGCCTACCATGACGCCATTGTCGAGCGTCGCCTTGTTGCTGTTCTGGGGAACCTACTCAGGCCCAACCTCGCCCTTTGCACCATGCGCCAGACGAAGGCCGAGTGGGGACATGCCGTCGTTACGAATCGGCCGGCCCCGGCGGTCTATGCGGAGGTCAAGGACGGCACTTCAGTCTTCCCCCTCTACGTCTACCCAGGCCCTATCGCCGGGGAAGCCGCGCGCACCCCCAACCTCGCCCCCGCCTTCATCGCTGACCTCCAGCAGCGCCTCGGTCTTGGCTTCGTCCCCGACGGCACGGGCGACCTCAGCCAGACCTTCGGCCCGGAAGACGTCTTCGACTACACCTATGCCGTCCTGCACTGCCCGACGTATCGCACGCGGTACTCGGGGTTCCTGAAGCGCGACTTCCCGCGCATCCCGCTCACCTCGAACCGCGAGTTGTTCGCCGCGCTCGTCGCGAAAGGCCGCGAGCTCGTCGCCCTCCACCT